>Ga0194134_10002522_pt1 | contig 21509 bp, 19 predicted proteins | sample TA2KigOff0mmetaG_FD_148602 | JGI IMG/M metagenome (GOLD analysis project Ga0194134, IMG submission 148602) | Freshwater microbial communities from Lake Tanganyika, Tanzania - TA2015056 Kigoma Offshore 0m | ecosystem: Environmental > Aquatic > Freshwater > Lake | place: Tanzania: Lake Tanganyika... | reverse complement strand
CCGGATGCGTGCCCCTGCAGCTGCGCGGCGAAAGAGGCCACCTTCAGGGACTCGAGCGCGCGCAGCCGGGAGCCGAGCGCCGCCAGGTCCGGGACCCACAGCGCGCCGTCCACCTCCGACGGCACGTGGACCGCGAGCGGCGGGAGGACCGCTGCAGCGGGCGCGGCGGGTTTTCCGCACCTGCAGCCGGCGGCTGACAGCACGGCGACGACGAGTGCGGCGACCAGCGCGTGCACGGTTCGCATGTCAGGTCCGGACGGGGACGGGACGCGTCTCATTCACGTTTCCCGGCTACGTAGCGCAGCGGGCCGAGCTCCCGGGTGTCCTCCGCGGAGACGCTGCGCCCTTCCGGGGAGAACTTCTCGTACAGCGCCAGCGCGCTCTGGAAAAGCTCGTCGTAAGTGACCGGCGCCTCCCCCTGCAGGCCGAAGAACGACAGGTTCTCCATGAGGTCCGCAGGCGGGTTGGCAGCCACGGCCTGCGCCGGATCCCCCAGGTAGGACGCCACCTGCCCAAGCAGGCGCGCGCCGCCCACAGGGTCCTTCGCCACCGTGTTGCCGGCCTCCAGCAGCCCGCGCAGCACGCGCCGCACCGCGTCCGGGTAGCGGGCGGAGAACTCCCCGCGCACCACGATGACCGTGGCCAACAGGTGCGGGGCGTCCGCGGTGCTGGCGAGCACGGCGCCGCCGCGGGCCTGCGCCGCCATGGCCACGTCCTGCGTCAGCCCGGCCACCGCGTCCACCTTGCCCTCGCGCAGGTACGCCCCCGCCTCTACCGTGGAGGGGAGGTCCACGCGCACCACGTCGGAGGGGCTGAGCCCGGCGCGGCTGAGTGCCCACAGCATGAAGTAGCTGGCGGAGCCGTGCCGGTAGGTGCCCACGCGCCGTCCCCGCAGCTCGGCAATTGTCGCCGCCCCCACCGCCGCTACCGCCTCCTGCCCCCGGCTGCGTCCCAGCAGCATCACCGTCCGCGGCGCAGCGTCCCGGAGCTCCGGCCACCACGCCGCCAGCCGGTCCACCGTCAGCGCGGCCATGTCCACCCCGCCCGCGTCCCCGCCGGACAGCAGCGCCTGCCGCAGGTCCTCCTCGCGCGAGAAGGCGAGCGACTCGGCGTCCAGCGCGTAGGCCGCGGCGAACAGCCCCGCCTTGCGCCCCGGCGCCTCGGCCCCGGCCCCGCCGGTGGCCCAAAGCATGGCCGCGGAGGCACCGCGCGGCAGCAAGCCCAGCCGCACCGGGCGGTCTGGCAACGAGGCGAAGCCCCCCACCGGCGCGGAGGCGCCCGCAGGGAAGTCACCCGCGGACAGGCGCGGCGGCTTCGGCACCGCCGGGGCAATCCGCTCCGACACGCGCGCCCACGCCCCCGTCCGAACGGCGACCCACGCGCCCCCCACGCCCAGGCACGCGAGCAGGAACCAGCGGACTCCGGGGCCGGCGCGGAGCGTCATCCGGCTACTTCACGTCCACCTTCTTGCCGATGGTCTTCTCCCCGCCGCCGTCCACGTCCGCCACGGGGGCGGGGGACTCTATGCCCATCTCGGCCTTGAACTGCTTGAGGAGCTCCTGCGCCTGCAGCGCCTCGGCGTCCTCCTCCAGCTTCAGCCCGGCCTGGTCCACGGAGTCCAGCGCCATCTCCATCCGCGCCTCGTTCACCGCGGTCTGCTCCTGCACCTTGCGGAGCATCTCGTCGTGGGTGGCGTCCAGCCCGGCCACCTGGAAGGACTCCATGGCGTCCGCCACCTTGGCCTGCCACTGCGAGCGGCGCGCGTCCCGGATGGCCGCCATGGCCTCCTGCGTCTTCTTCTCCTTCTCCCGTATGAACGCCTTCTTCACGTTCAGCGCCTTCTCGTAGGCCGCCTTCGCCGTGGCCAGCTGCTGCTCGTTGCGCTCGAGCGCCTGCTTCTCCGTCTGGAGCCGGGTGGCGTACTGCGCGGCCAGGTCATCCCGCCCCCCCTGGATGCCGGCCTTCACCTTGGCCGTCAGCTCCCGGATGGTCTGCTGGTACTTGGCGTTCTCCTTCTCCAGCAGCGTCACGTTCGCCCGAACCATGGCGATGGACTCGTTCATCTTGGGAACCTGGTCGTTCAGGTCCCGGATGTTCTGCTCGAGGATGAGCTCCGGGTTCTCCATGGACGTCACGAAGAAGCCCGCAAAGCTGCGCATTGCCCGCATGAACCGTTCCCACATGGTGCGTTCGACCTGCCCTTTCCTGTCACAGGAGCTGACTTCAGGGGGCGCATCCTACCGCAAACCCGCGCCCCGCGGGGGGAGCCGTTCAGCCCAGGGGTTCCGGCTCGGCACGCCGCTGCTCGAGCCGGGCGGCCACCGCGGCCCCCGCGAGCACCGAGAGTTCCTCCGCCGTCGTCTCCCGCGTGACGTGGACGAAGCCGGCCATGGTGCCGCCGCCTCGCGGGAAGGACTCCAGCAGCCGGTAATTGAGGTAGTTGCAGAGGTAGGCCGAGGTGTCCGGGGCTTCCGTCTTCGCGTTGACGGTGGCCGAGGCACCGAAGCTGCGCCGCAGCGCCGCCCCCATCCAGTCCTGCGGCAGGCCCGTGGGGAGGTCCTCCCCGCCCTGCTCGGCGATCTTCCCCTCCGTCACCGAGTTGCCGTTGGCATCCGGGTAGCTGGCCTTCCAGTTCTGGCCCCGCGGCTCCACCTGCGCCTCGGAGGAGACGCCCAGGGAGATGACCAGGTCCGGCGGGTTCCCGCGCATCTCCGCAACGAAGGCGTCCACGTCCGCGTGCGTCACCGGCAGCACCCGGTACTCCACCTTCGCCCCCTGCAGGCCGGCCTTCGCGAGCTGCTTCGCCAACTCGCCGGACGGGTTCTTATCCACGCCCGGGAAGGGGCCGTAGCCCGTTACCACCACGCGCAGCGGCTGCTCGCCGGGGCGCAGGGACAGGGACTGCGGACGGTACAGCGCCAGGTGCGCCGCCGCGTCCGAGCGGCGGGCAACGGCCCCCTCGAAGCGGCTGGGGACCTGGGCATCCACGGTCCCGGAGAAGACGCGTCCTGCCACCCCGGCCGGCAGCTGCGCGCGCACCTTCTCCAGCGCCGCCGCGGCGCCCTCGCCCTTGCGCACGGGGACGGTGACGGTGCGCCCCTCGAGCAGCACCTGCAACCGCCCGTCCGCCACCGCCTTGCCCTCCAGGGCGAGGACGCTGTCGAACAGCCCCACCCGCGCGGTCAGCCCGGGCACGTCCGTGGCCACCTGCGCATACCGCCCCTCCACCTGCGCCACCTTGCCCCGCACCGCCCCGGGCACGAACGCGTCCGCGGAGAGCGCCTCCAGGTGCTCGGCCAGGCGCGCGCCGTCCACCGCGCCGTTGCCCTGCAGCCCAGACAGCTCGGCGCGCTCGGCGGCATCCACCTTACCCCCGTCCCGCGCGCGCAGGGCAATGCGGTCCAGCTCGCCCGCGTCCACGCGGCCGTCGTTGGAAAGCGCCTGCTGGATGTCCTTGCGGATGCCTCGAACGCTCATGGTGGGCGTGGAGCCTAGCCCAGGGAAGGGCCACGCCGGGCGCGGGGCTCAGGGCCTCTGCAACGGCCAGGCGACGGCGTACGGCGCACGGCCCCAGGCCGTCTTCGGCAGGACACCCTCGGCGAGCACCACGTCCACGTCGTACACGCCGGGTGGGATGCGGAAGGCGTATGCCCCGGTGCCCCCCTCCAGCGTGGCGGTGAAGCTGAACGGGTAGGAGAGCGGGTAGAGCTTCAGCGTCAACTCCGCACCCGCCGGGAGCGCGTTGGGCACCACGGCGCCCGAAAGCTGCACTGGACCGGAGATGCGGACCGTGTCGTACGCGAGCGCGCGCGTGGCATCCGCCGCCAGGTCCACGCTGGAGGCCACGAGCGTCCGCCCCACGGCGTAGCCGGGGTAGGCGTCCGCGTCGATGGTGAAGAACACGTCGTAGGTGCCCTTGGGCACGCGCACCCGGAACGTGCCGTCCCGCGTCTCAATGCGCTTGCGGTACGAGTCCTCGCTGTTCTGGAACGTGAGGGTGCCAACCGTCAGCGGCGAGGTGGCGGGCTGGCCATCAATGGTGAGCGTGCCGGTGAACTCGCGCGTCTCCACGTCCACCACCTGCGAGAAGTCCTGCGTCACCTGCTTGTACGCGTCCACCAGGAACCAGCCGGCGGCGAGGTCCGGGTGGAACCCCTCGTCCAGCCACAGCAGCAGGTAGTAGGTGGAGGGGAAGAGCCGCAGGAGGAACGAGGGGACGTCCGCGGGGACCGTGTAATACGACACGAACCACGGCCTCGCGTTGCTCCAGTAGCCGTACGCGTACATCGTCCAGAGCGTGCCCGGCAGCGCCGGCACGGGCTGGCCGTCCAGCAGGATGGCCCCCTCCCAACGGAAGGTGGAGAGCGGGAACTGGACGTACTGGTCCTGCGCGAGAGACAGCGACGGCGTCAGCCGGAAGTGCTCCAGGTACGACGGCAGATGGCGGTCCACCGCGTCCGGGAGCAGCAGGTTGACCGCGTAGGTGTCCTGCGGAAGCACCGCGCGGAGGTTCCCGGCGGTGGCCTCGTGGGCGCTCAGCGCCACCGGCTGGCCCGTGCGCTCGTACTCCAGCGTGAAGTCCGGCCCTCCGGGGATGCGGTCCGGGAGTTGCTGGTTGTCCACGGTGAGCGTTCCCTCGAGGAGCGAGGCCGGGAGGTCCACGTCCACGGTGGCCGGCTGGTCCAGTTGCAGGGGCAGCGGCAGCGGGTAACCGTTGATGGCCGTGGTGCCCAGCGCCTCCTTCGGCATGCTGACCGCGAGCCCGTATGTCCCCTCCACCAGGCGCACCGCGTAGCCACCGTCCGCGGTGGTGGCGGAGGCAGACTGGCTGTAGGCTGGGCTGGCCGCTCCCAGCGTGAAGTCCCGAGGGTTGGTGGAGGGCAGCCACGGCGCGCCTCCGAAGCGGGTGGTCCCGGACACCTCCCAGGCGGCAGTGGCGAGGTCCCGGGACTGGTCGGTCAGCAGCGGCATGGGGCCGGTGGAAAGAGGCCCGTCATGGGTGGGGAAGATCTCCACCGGGTGCCAGGTGAAGTCGTCGTAGGGGCTGCGCAGCGCCCGGAAGGACCAGCCCCCGTCCTGCGGCGAGTCCACGTACTGGCTGGAGTAGTCTGAGGTCTTCAGCGTCCAGGAGACCGTCTGCCCCACCGGCGCGCCGCTGAGCGCCGCCGTCCCGCTGACCTGGCGCAGGGCCACGCACACCGGGAAGTAGACGTCACCGGAGGCGGCCCCGGCGTCCAGCGCGTCCGCCAGCAGCGCGCCGTTGCAGTCCTCGAAGGCGCCGTCCGCCGGGAACGGCGCCGATGGGATGTGGATGGACAGCCCGGCGTCCGCGGGCAGCCCTGCGTCCCAGCTGACCTCCCCGCCATCCAGGCGCGGCACGTGGCCGCCATCCACGCGCTCCGGGGGGGTGCCCGCGTCCCGGAAAGGAGGCGGCGTGGGCCCTCCCCCGTCCACGATGACGTAGTCCTCGGGCGGGAGCACCCCGGCGTCCACTGCCGGCGCGGGCGCCCCGGCGTCCGGGGCCAGGCGGGGGGTGCACTGGCATCCCGTCACCGCCGCGGCGAGCAGAAGCCCCAGGTGCCAAGTGGAAAATGTGCGGAGCATGTTCAGAGGGAAACACTAACCGGGGGACGCCCCGCCGGCCACGTCCCCCAGCGCGCGCCGGACCGTCCGGGGACGTGGAAACCGTCCCGGCGGCCGGACGGAACGGCCGCGGCGGTGTTCGCGCGGGCGCTCCGGAGGGCTGGCGGGCCGCGCGGGAAGGGGCTGCAGCCGTGCGGTGCTGGCGCTGGGACAGGCCCCCCGTCGCGTGACCCGGACCAGGTCCCACGGACGGCTGCGGGCCACGCCCTACCGGTGCGTTGCCCCCGGCGGTGTCCCCTGCCGGCGAGCGCGCACGGTGGCCTCGCCGCAACCGAAGCCCCCGGCGCGCCGCGGTCCCCGGGGCTCAGGCCGTCTTGCGGCGCGGGGACTCGAGGCGCCGGAGCAGCTTCCGGATCTCCGCGTCCGCGCGCGCACGGACCTCCTGCTCGTCCAGCGTCAGCAGCTGCCGGTCCTGCATCACCACCCGGCCGTCAATCACCACGTGGCGCACGTCCGAGGACTGGGCGGCGTGCACCACCGCCCCCATCACGTCCTCGCCGTTGGGCGTGGCGTGCAGGCCCGCCAGGGACACGGTGCACAGGTCCGCGCGCTTGCCCACCTCCAGCGAGCCGAGCTCGTCCTGCAGCCCCAGCGCACGCGCCCCCTCCAGCGTGGCCATCTCAAGGACGCGGACCGGCGGCATGGCGAGCGGCCCCACCCGCGGCTTGTGCAGCAGCGCCGCGAGCCGCATCTCCATGAACATGTCCAGGTTGTTGTTGCAGGGCGCCCCGTCTGCCCCGAGGCAGACGTGAACACCGGCGTCCATCAACTCGGGCACCCGGGCAATGCCGGACGCCAGCTTCAGGTTGGAGCTGGGGCAGTGGCAGACCACCGTGCCGGTCTCCCGGAGGATCCGCTGCTCCTTGCGGGACAGCCACACGCAGTGGGCGAAGGTGGCGTGCGGCCCCGTCAGCCCCAGCTTGTGGAAGTGATCCACGTTGTCCCGGCCGGTGCGCTCGCGCACCACCGCGCACTCGCTCGGGTTCTCCGAGGCGTGGGTGTGGATGCGCACCCCGCGCGCGTGCGTGAGGCGGACCACCTCGGACAGCAGGTCGTCCGTGCAGGACAGCACGAAGCGGGGCGCAAAGGCGTACCGCAGCCGCCCGCCCCCGGTGCCGTGCCACCGGTCAATCAGCGCCACGCTCTCGTCCAGGGACCGGCGCGTCGCCTCGCGCAGCCCCGCGGGCACGCCCACGCCGGCGTCCATCATGGCCTTGCCGCCGGTGAGCCGGAAGCCGGCGTCCCGCGCGGAGGCGAACACCTCGTCCGTGTGGTGCACGGTGCCCATGTCCAACGCCGCCGTGGAGCCGGACCGTATGAGCTCCGCGAAGGTGAGGTCCGCCGAGGCGCGGAGCGAGCGCGCGTCGTGCGCAGCCTCGAACGGCCAGATGCGCTGCTTGAGCCAGTCCAGCAGCTGCAGCCCGTCCGCGCGGTTGCGGAACAGCGTCTGGCAGGCGTGCAGGTGGCCGTGGATGAAGCCGGGCAGCACCACCTGCCCCGAGGCGTCCAGCACCGGGGTCCCGGGCGGGGCCTTCAGCCGCTTGCCCACCCTCTGGATGCGCCCCCCCTCCACGAGCAGGTCGGCCTCCAGCACGCGCCGCTGCGCGTCCATCGTGACGAGGGTTCCATTGCGGACGAGCAGGGACACGGGGCGAGGCCTCAGAAGAACGCGCGGGTGAAGGCGTGGGGCAGGAGCTTCTCGAGCGTGGTGCGCAGTTCCTTGCCCTCCAGGTTGCGGGAGCGGACCTCCATGCCGGGGGCGGCGAACTCCGCCATGGTCTGCCGGCACATGCCGCACGGCGGCGTGGGGGTGTCCGTGTCCACCACGATGGCCACCGCGCGCACCTGCTGGTGTCCCTCCAGCACCGCGCGGCTGATGGCGTTCCGCTCGGCGCAGATGGACAGCCCGTAGGAGGCGTTCTCCACGTTGCCGCCCGCGAAGATGGTCCCGTCCTCCGTCAGCAGCGCCGCGCCGACCTGAAAGTCGGAGTACGGGGCGTAGGCGCGGGCGCGCGCCGCGGAGGCGGCCTCGAAGAGCTCTTTCCAGGGGATGCGGGCGGGCATGGGGGTTCAGCCTCCCTTGTCGAATTCGTCCAGGTACCGCGCAATGCAGAGCTCGGACGCGTTGTCCAACTCGGTGAAACGGACGTGGAAGTCGATGCCGCCGCTGCGCTTGGCCGCGCGGAGGATCTCACCCTCGGCGCGAAGCTCGCGGGGGACGCGCGGGAGCCGGAACCGGTCCTCCACGCGCTGGCCGAGGGCGGGCGTCTTTCCGCGCCAGGAGACGCCCCCGAGCGCCAAGTCCCCCTCCCGATCCACCCAGTCCCCCTGGCGGTCTCCGAGGTCCCGCAGCAGAAACGTCGCGGGCACCTGCCGGCCGTCTCCGCTGGACGGGGCGCGCGAGGCAGCGGCGCGCCGCGTTCGGGCGGGCTTCTGCCGCGGCTTCGGCCTGGACGTCGACCTGGCCTTGCTCGCCATGTTCAGGCCTTCGTCGTGGCAGGGAGGAAGGCCGCGAGCAACCGGATGAAGACGTCCCGCACGCGCCCCGCCGTCTCCGCCACCTCCTCGTGGCTGAGCGGGTGATGCCCAATGCCGGCAGCCAGGTTGGTGATGCAGCTGATGCCCACCACCCGCACGCCCATGTGCGCGGCAGCCACCACCTCCGGCACGGTGCTCATGCCCACCGCGTCAGCCCCCAGCGTGCGCAGCATGCGGATCTCGGCCGGCGTCTCATACGAGGGGCCGGAGGACATGACATACACGCCCCGCCGCAGCGGCACCCCCTGTTCCTGCGCCACGCGTCCGAGCAACTGCGTGAGCGCCGGGTGGTAGGCGTGGCTCATGTCCGGGAAGCGGGGCCCGAGCCTGTCATCGTTCGGGCCGGTGAGCGCGTTCCACCCGGAGAGGTTGATGTGGTCCGTGATGGCCATCAGGTCCCCGGGGCCGCAGTCCGGGTGGATGCCGCCCGCGGCGTTGGTCACCACCAGGGTCTTGATGCCGAGCCCACAGAGCACCCGCGCCGGGAAGGCCACCTGCACGTTGGAGTAGCCCTCGTAGGCGTGCACCCGCCCCTGCATGGCCACGATGGAGGCGCCCCCCAGCGTGCCCAGCACCAGCCGCCCGGCGTGCCCGGGAACGGAGGAGTGCGGGAAGTGCGGCAGCTCCGCGTACGGGATGACCGTCCGCCCCTCCAGGGTGTCCGCGAAGTCGCCCAGCCCGCTGCCGAGGATGATGCCCACCTGGGGAGAAAACCCGGGGGCCCGGGCGCGGACGACGCCGAGCGTCTCCTGCATTTGGTCGTAGAGGGACATGGGGCTCTCCATCATAGGCGGAATGGCGCGCGCCGCTATTGCAGCCGCTGCAGGACGAGCGGCCGGGGGACCGGCGCGGACGGGCCGAAGCGGTAGGCGGCGAGCACCCGGCGCTTCACGTCCTCCAGCTTCGCGTCGTCGTTGAAGTGTACCTGCACGAGCGGCTCCCCGGCGCGCACGCGGTCCCCCACCTTCTTGCGGAGGAGGAAGCCCACGCCGGGATCAATGACCGAGTCGGTCCGCTCCCGGCCCGCGCCCAGCGCCATCGCGGCCAGCCCCACCGCCTCGGAGTCAATGCCGGTCACCACCCCGTCCGCGGGGGCGGCCAGGTCCACCACGCCGCGGGCGCGGGGCAGCCGCGCGTAGTCCGTCACCGCGACCGGGTCCCCGTGCTGCCACCGGACGATCTCCTCCAGCTTCTTCACCGCCCGCCCGCTGCGGATGGCCTCCTGCAACTGCCCACGGGCCTCCTGCTCGTCCTTCGCCACCTTGCCCAGCACCAGCATCTCGGCGGTCAGCGCGAGCGTGGCCTCGGTGTAGTCGGCCGGCGCGCAGCCTCCGAGCATGTCCACAGCTTCCATCACCTCCAGGCTGTTGCCCACCGCGCTGCCGAGCGGCTGGTCCATGTCCGTGATGAGGGCCACCACCTTCTTCCCCATCTCCGCGCCAATGCCGATCATGGTGCGGGCCAGCGCGGCGGCGTCCTCCTGTCGCTTCATGAACGCGCCGGAGCCGGTCTTCACGTCCAGCACCAGCGCGTCAATGCCCTCCGCCATCTTCTTGCTCATGATGCTGCTGGCGATGAGCGGGATGCAGTCCACCGTGGCGGTGACGTCCCTCAGCGCGTACAGCTTCTTGTCCGCGGGGGCGAGCGTGGCGGTCTGGCCAATGAGGCACGCCCCCACCTCCCGCACCATTCTCCGGTAGTCCGCCACGGAGAGGTCCACGCGGAAGCCGGGGATGGACTCCAGCTTGTCCAGCGTGCCGCCGGTGTGGCCCAGACCCCGGCCGGAGATCATGGGCACCGGCACGCCGCACGCGGCGGCCAGCGGCGCGAGCGACAGGGAGACCTTGTCCCCCACCCCGCCGGTGCTGTGCTTGTCCACCTTCACGCCCGGGATGTCGGAGAGATCCAGCACCTCGCCGGACTCCAGCATGGCCCGCGTCCAGGCCCCCAACTCCACGGCGGTCATCCCCTTGAAGAAGACCGCCATGCACAGTGCGGACATCTGGTAGTCCGGGATGGCGCCCTTCGTGTAGCCGTCCATGAAGGTGCGGATGGCGTCCGGCGGGAGCGAATGACCCTCGCGCTTCGCCTTGATCAGTTCGTACGGTCGCATGCGCTGCTATCTTGCGCGGACTTTGACGTGTCCGCCCCTTTTTCGGGAGTTGCCCGTGTCCTTCCGTCCAGTGCTGTTCGCCTGCGCCGCCGCCCTGGCGCTCTCCGCCTGCCGCAGTAAGGAGGGCGCCGGCGCGCAGGGAGCGCCGTCCCCGGGCCCTGCCGCAGCGGCACCGTCCCAGAAGGTGGGGCTCGTCATCGACGTGGGCGGGCGAGGCGACCATTCGTTCAACGACTCGGCCCTGCGCGGGCTGGAGACGTGGGCGGCGGGGAAGGCCTTGTCCGCCAACCGCTACACCCCACTGCCCCCGGGCGCGCTCGAGGCTTCCCTGCCGCAGGAACTGCGCACCCTGACGCCCCCCATCCGGGCCGTGGCGGTGGAACCGGTGGTGCTCTCCAGCAAGGCGCAGGAGGACTACGAGCCCAACCTTCAGCTGCTCGTGGACCAGGGGGCGGGGCTCGTCATCGCCACCGGCTTCATGCTGGAGAACGCCACCGAGACGGTGGCCCGGCGCAACCCGTCCGCCCGCTTCCTGCTCATCGACAGCACGCTGCTGGATCCGGCCGGCAATCCCATTGGCCTTCCCAACGTGCGCTCGGTGGTGTTCCGGGAGGAGGAGGGAAGCTTCCTCGCCGGGGCGCTCGCGGGCCTGGTGACGAAGGGGACCGTGGGGTTCGTGGGCGGGATGGAGATTTCCTTGGTGAAGAAGTTCGAGGCCGGTTTCCGCGCGGGGGTGGCCACCACCAACCCGGCCGCGCGCGTGCTCGCGGCCTACACCGGCAACTTCGACGACGTGGCCGCCGGGAAGCAGGTGGGGGCGGACCTGCTGGCGAAGGGGGCGGACGTGCTGTTCCACGCGGCCGGCTCGGACGGCGTGGGGGTCATCCAGGCAGTGAAGGAGGCGCGCGCGGGCGGCGCGCAGGCGTGGGCCATTGGCGTGGACTCGGACCAGCACCACCTGGCCCCGGACGCCGTCCTCACCTCCATGGTGAAGCGCGTGGACCTGGCCGTGTACGAGGCGGCGCGGGACGTGGCAGCTGGACGCTTCACCGCCGGGGACACCGCGCTGGGGCTGGCGCAGAAGGGCGTGGGCCTGGCCGAGGTGCGCGCGGAATTCCCCGGCAAGGCGGAGGCGCTGGCGAAGGTGGAGGCGCTGCGCCAGCGGATCGTCTCGGGCGGCCTGACCATTCCCGCCACCCTTGAAGGCCTCCCGTCGTTCAAGGCCCAGCCCTGATCTCCCTGCAGCACATCTCCCGCAGCTTCGGCGCGGTGCGCGCGCTGGACGACGTGTCGCTGGGGCTCGCCGCGGGGGAGCGGCTGGCGCTGGTGGGGGAGAACGGCGCGGGGAAGAGCACGCTGATGAACGTGCTCTACGGGCTGTACCGCCCGGACGCGGGCACCCTCTCCGTGGACGGCGCGCCCGTGGTGTTCCGCTCGCCCAGGGACGCCATCGCCCGCGGCATTGGGATGGTGCACCAGCACTTCATGTTGGTGCCCACCCTGACGGTGGCCGAGAACGTGGTGCTCGGCGCGGAGCCCACCGCGCGGGGGCTGCTGTTGGACGTGCAGGCCGCGGAGGCCGCGGTGGAGGCGCTGTGCGCCAGATTCGGCTTCCAGTTGGACCCGCGGGCGCGCCTGGGAGAGCTGGGCGTAGGGGCGCGGCAGAAGGTGGAGATCGTCAAGGCGCTGCACCGGGGCGCCCGCGCGCTCGTGCTGGACGAGCCCACCGCGGTGCTCACCCCGGACGAGGCGGACGAGCTCTTCGCGGTAGCGCGGCGGCTCGCGGACGCGGGCACGGCGGTGGTGCTCGTCAGCCACAAGCTGAAGGAGGTGCTCGCCTTCTGCGAGCGCGTGGCGGTGATGCGGCGCGGTCGCAAGGTGGCGGAGCTGAAGGCCGCGGGCACCACGCCCGAGGTGCTGGCGGCCCACGTCATGGGGGAGCCGCCGCCGCCGCCCCCGCCCTTCCAGCCGGCCACGCCCGGCGCGCCCCTGCTCCAGCTCTCCGGCGTCTGCGCGGACGGCCCCCAGGGGCGCCCGGCGCTGAAGGGGGTCTCGCTCCGGCTGTGCGCGGGGGAGGTGGTGGGCATTGCGGGCGTGGACGGCAACGGGCAGCGCGAGCTCGCCGAGGTGGTGACGGGGCTGCGTCCGCTCACCGCGGGCACGCTGGAGGTCCGGGGGAAGCCGCTCACCGCCGGCACCCCGGCTGCCTTCCGCACCGCAGGCGTGGGCCACGTCCCGGAAGATCGCCATCGCCACGCCATGGTGGGCAGCTTCTCCGTGGAGGAGAACCTCTCGCTCGGCCGCCACCGGGTGCCGCCATTCGCGCGCGGCCCGTGGATCGACTCTGCAGGGCGTCACGCCGCCGCGGTGCTTGAAATGGAGCGTTGGGACGTCCGCCCGCGCGACGCCTCCCTGCCCATGCAGGTGCTCTCCGGAGGGAACCAGCAGAAGGTGGTGATGGCGCGCGAGCTGTCGCTGGACCCCGCCGTGCTGGTTGCGGTGCAGCCCACGCGCGGCCTGGACATTGGCGCGGTGGCGGCCGTACGCGCCCAGCTGAGGGCCCACGCCGCGCGGGGACACGCGGTGCTGCTGGTGTCACTGGACCTGGAGGAGGTGCTCGCGCTGTCCGACCGCGCCTACGTCCTGTACGGCGGGCGCACCGTAGCGGAACTCCCGCGCGCGCAGTTCGACGAGCGCCGCATGGGGCGCCTCATGCTCGGCACGGAGGTGGACCGTGGCTGACGGCCGCCTCGCCCGCGCCCTCCCCTCGCTGCTCGCGGTGACCGCCGCGCTCGGCGCCTGCTTCGTCGCGCTCGCCGCGGCGCTGGGAGACGCGGGGCTGGCGGCCGAGGCCTTCGGGCAGATGGCGCTGGGCGGCTTCGGGGACGTGCCGCGCTGGCTGTCCACCGGGGACGCCGCCGCGGTGCTGCGGCCGCTGGGCGAGTCCGCGGGCAAGGCCTCCGTGCTGCTGCTCGCGGGGCTCTCGGTGGCGGTGGCCTTCCAGGTGGGGCTCTTCAACATCGGGGCGCAGGGGCAGCTGCTCTGGGGCGGGCTGGCCGCGGCGGTGGTGGGGGCGGCGGTCCAGCTGCCCCCGGCCCTGCACCTGCCTGTGTGCCTGCTCGCAGCCGCAGCGGCGGGGGCGGCCTGGGCGCTGCTGCCCACCGCGCTGAAGCTGCGGCGCGGCGTCCACGAGGTCATCTCCACCATCATGCTGAACTGGGTGGCAGTGGCGCTGGTGGAGAACTGGCTGGTGGTGGGGCCGCTGCAGGGACCGGCCGGGGCGGGCACCGCGGAGGTGCACCCGTCCGCGGTGATGCCGCGCCTACTCGGCGAGTCCTCGCGCCTGAACCTGGGGCTGCCGCTGTCGCTCGCCGCCGCGGCGGCGGTGGCCGCGTGGCTGCTCCGCACCACGCACGGGCTGGAGACGCGCGCGGTGGGACGGGGGCAGGAGGCGGCGCGCGCCGCGGGGTTGCCGGTGGAGGGCAGGACGTGGACGGCCATGGCGGTGGCCGGTGCGCTCGCGGGGCTGGCCGGCGCGGTGCTCGTGCTGGGCAGCGAGCTGCGCTACCCGGGGCGGCTGGCCGCCCCGTACGGTTTCGACGGCATCGCCATGGCGCTCATCGGCGGCAACCACCCGCTCGGCGTGGCGGCCTCGTCCCTGCTCTTCGGCGCCCTGCGCGCGGGGGGCACCCGCATGCAGTTGCTGGGGGTGCACCGCGGCTTCCCGGAGCTCATCCAGGGGCTGGCGCTGCTGTTCGTGGCGGCACGCCTCGGCTGGGCGTGGCTGCTCCTGCGCAGGAAGGAGACGCCCCGTGCTTGAGTTGCTCGAGGCGCTGCTCGCCTCCACGCTGGACTACGCGCCGGCGCTCGTCTTCGCCGCGCTGGGGGCCACGTTGTCCGAGCGCGCCGGCGTGGTGAGCCTGCACGTGGAGGGGCTCATGCGCACCGGCGCCTTCGTGGCGGCGGTGGCGGCGCTGTCCCTGCCCACCCCGCTCGCGGTGTGCGTGGGGATGGCCGCAGCGGCGGCGGTGGCCGGGGTGCACGCGCTCTTGTCCCTGCGCCTGCGCGCGGACCAGGTCATCTCCGGCATGGCGCTCAACCTGGTGGCGCTGTCGCTGTTCAGCTTCCTTCTGGAGGCGCGCTTCTCCCCCACCGGCACCCCGCCCATTGCGCAGCTTTCGCGCCACGGGCTGCCCGCGCTGGAGGGGGTGCCGCTCTTGCGCGCGCTCAACGGCCACACGGCGCTCACCTGGCTGGCCCTCGCCCTGCCCTTCGCGCTCTCGTTTCTGCTGTACCGCACGGCGTGGGGGCTGCGCGTCCGCGCGGTGGGCGAGGCCCCTGCGGCGGTGGCCACGCTGGGCGTCTCGGTGGCGGGGCTGCGCGCCGCGTGCGTTGTGGGCGGCGGGCTGCTCGCGGGGCTCGGAGGCGCGGTGCTCTCCACCAGCACGCTGGACCGCTTCGAGCAGCACATGCCGGCGGGGCTGGGCTTCATGGCCCTTGCGGCCATGGTGTTCGGGCGCTGGTCTCCGCTGGGCGCATTCGGCGCGGCGGTCTTCTTCGCCGCGGGAAACGCGCTGCGGGTGGGGCTCGCCTCCTCCGCCCCCGGCGTACTCGCGGTGGTGCCGCAGGGCGTGTTGATGGCGCTGCCCTACGCGCTCACGCTCGGGGTGCTCGCCGTACAGGGCGGCCGCGGCCAGGCCCCCGCCGCGCTGGGCCAGCCGTACGACCCGGAGCACCGGTAACCGCAGGCTCCCGGACGCCGCTCGCCCCGACGCCCCCGAGGACTCCGACCGCGGCGTCCCCTGTCTCTGCGTTCATGTCCTCCATGCGCACACCTGCAGCGACCGCTGCCCCGGGGCACCCTGACAGCGCGCGCGCTCAGCGCTCGCCGGTGGCCTCGGCCAGGAACATTGCAATCTCGTTCAACTCGTCCACCTGCACCCCGTGTCCGAGCCCCGGCAGGACGCGGCGGGTGACCTTGAGGCCAGCGGACTCGAGCAGTTGCACGCCGGGGTCCACCACGTCCACCGGGATGACGCGGTCCGCCTCCCCGTGGACCACCAGCACCGGCGCGGCGCGCCCGCGCGTGGGCACGGCCGCCGCCGACTGGACCACCTGGCCGGACATCACCACCACCGCCGCCGGGCGCTGCCCGCGGTTCAGCGCGAGCCAGCCGGCGAGCATGCCCCCCTGAGAGAAGCCCACCACCACCAGCCGGTCTGCCAGCAGACCCCGGCGCTGCAGTTCCGCGTCCAGCCACGCCGACAGGCGTTGACCGGCCCGGGCCACCCGCTCCAAGCGCTCGGCCTCCAGGTTTCCCTGGCGGCTGAACCACTGGCGCCCGGTGGGGCCCCCCTCGTAGGGATCAAACGCATCCGGGATGAGCACCTCCGCGGTGGACAGCCGGGACGTCACCATCCGGGAGATGCGGGCGAAGGACTGGGCGTCCGCCCCGTACCCGTGCAGCATCACGACCAGGTGCGTAACGGGCCTTTTCACGGGGGGGATGGTCACCGGGACGTCGGGCGCTCCCGGGATGGCCGGTTGCGCTGCAGCGGTGGCGGCTGCCGGCGTCCCGGCATCCACCGGGGAGGCGGGCACGCTCGCCTTGCAGCCCCACAACAGCGCGGCACTGGCGAAAGACGCGAGCGAGGGCCGCATGGCGGCTACAGCCTCCACGCCACGCCAAGCAGCGACTGGAAGGTGAAGACGCCCGTTCCAGCCCAGGTCTGCAGGGTGGGCCCCGTCCGCAGGTTCAGGGTCAGCGCGACGCTGCGGTCCAGGAAGTACTCCGCCCCTCCCCCGGCCAGGATGGGCACCCGCAGCTTCGTGGAGGCGAAGTCAAACCACAGCGGGCACTCCACCGCGGCGTGCAGGTGCAGCGCGCTGCCCACCGGGATGCCCAGGGTGAGTGCCATGGGCACGGTCATGCCCCACTCCCGCTGGTCATTGGGACGGAAGACGACGAGCGCCCCGGGTGAGAATTCCGCTCCCAGGTTGACGCGCTGCCCCTGGTACAGCGACGCGCGCGCCCGCCCCTGCAGCTTCAACTCCGGGGCAATGTCCGCCGCGTTCCCCTCCACGCCGTAGTTGAAGGAGAACAGTCCCCCGGCATCTACCCGCGAATGCATCCCGCGCAGCACGCCCACCGACAGCCCGGGGAAGGTGGCCTGGCCGGTCACCACCGTGCGCGCCTCGCCCACGGTGAGGCCTGCCATGGTGCTCCAGCCCTGGCTGCGGATGATGGGCTCGGAGACTTCGATCACCTGCGCGAATGCAGGCGCGGCCAGCAGCGAGACGGCGACGAGGGTGAAAGAGCGCAGCATGGGGAACGACCCTACGGCTGGCCCCGCACCCGCGCCAGTTCGAGGAAGGCCGCCTGCAGCGCCTCCAGCTTCCCTGCCGCCCGCGCGCGCGCCGCGGCCATCGGCTCGCCCGGCGCGAGCGACTCCTTCAGCTCGAAGTAGTACTTGATCTTCGGCTCCGTGCCGGACGGGCGCACGGTGATGCGGCTTCCCCCCTCCAACTCGTAGGCGACGACGTTGGACGGCGGCAGCGGCAGCGTCCCGGACTGGTAGTCCTTCGTCACGCGCACCGCGTAGGGGCCCACCGCGGCGGGGTGGGAGGAGCGGAAGCCCTGCATGATCCGCTGGATGACCGCCGCCCCCTCCGTGCCGGGGAAAGTGAAGTTCTTTTGCCCCGCCACGAACAGCCCGTGCGCGCGCTGGATCTCCTCAAGGTACCCGAGCACCGTGGTGCCGCGCCCCTTGCACCACGCCGCCAGGTCCGCGAACACCAGCGCCGCCCCCACGCCGTCCTTGTCCCGCGCCACCGTCCCCACCGTGTACCCGAGCGCCTCCTCGTACCCCATGAGGAAGGTGGCCCCGTCGGACTTCTCCAGTTCCAGCGCGCGGTTCGCCACCCACTTGAAGCCCGTGAGCGTCTCCGCGTACAGCGCCCCGGCGGCCTGCGCCAGCGCCTGCAGCTGCGCAGAGGAGACGATGGTGGTGATGACCAGCGGCTTGTCCGGGCGCGGCGTCCGCTGCGTCAGCGTGTAGTGGCCGAGCAGCACGCCCACCTCGTTGCCGGTGAGCGCGCGCAGCTTGCCGCCCGCGTCACGGGCCATCACCGCCAGCCGGTCTGCGTCCGGATCGTTGGCGAGCACCAGCTCCGCCCCCACCTGCTCGGCGAGCGCGATGGACAGGTCCATGGCGCCCGGCTCCTCCGGGTTGGGGAAGCGCACCGTGGGGAAGTCACCGTCCGGCGCGTGCTGCGCGGCCACCGGGTGCAGCGTGCCCACGTTCGCGCGCTGGAACGCCGCCTCCACCCAGCGCCCGCCCACCCCGTGCATGGCGGTGTAGACCACGGACAGCTTCGCCGCGGACTCCGGGTGCAGGCGCAGCGCCATGATGGCGCGCAGGTAGGCCTCGTCCACCTCGGGCGCCACCGGCTTCCACAGCCCCTTCGCCTCGGCCTCCCCGCGCGGCAGCAGCTTCACCTGGTTGGCGGGCTCCACCCGGTCTATGGCCGCGGCAATGCCCTTGTCGTGCGGCGGAATGATCTGCGCGCCGTTGGACCAATAGACCTTGTAGCCGTTGTACTCGGGCGGGTTGTGGCTGGCGGTCACCATCACCGCTGCCGCGGCCCCCAAGCGCAGCGTGGCAAAGGCGGTGACGGGCGTGGGCACCACGTCGTCGAACACGAACGCGGGGATTCCCTCGGCGGCCAGCACGCACGCGGTGTCTTCGGCGAACTCGCGGCTCATCCGCCGGCCGTCCCGGCCCACCACCACGCCGCGGCGGGCCACGTCCGGGACGTGGGCCTTGAGGTACCGCGCCAGCCCCGCCGTGGTCCTCCGCACCACCGCGCGGTTCATCCGGTTGGGGCCGCCCCCCAGCACCCCGCGCAGCCCCGCGGTGCCGAACTCGAGCACCCCCGCGAAGCGGTCTGCCAGCTCCGCCGCGTTGCCCGCCTCCACCAGCCCGGCCAGCTCCGCCGCCGTCGCCGGGTCCGGGTCCCCGCTGCGCCACGCCTGCACCGCCTGCAGAAGCTCCTTCGGGATCATGCGCGCCTCCGTTGTCACGTGTAGTCGGTCAGCCTCTTCCGCGTGTGGCCCGTCCGGGGCCCGTCCATCTTACCCTGGCAGGCCACGCACAGCTCCGCCCACGGCATGGCCTTCAACCGCCCGAAGGCGATGTCCTCGTCGCACCCGTCACAGACGCCGTACAGCTCCTCGTCCTCGTCCAGCTTCCGGAGCGCCTTCTCCACCCGCCCCAACACGCCCTCCATGTTGCGGTTCCGGGCCGAGGCAATGGACTGCATCATCTCGTTGAGCGGCTGCTCGTCCTCGTCACCGCCCACCTTCGCCTCCGAGGTGCGGTTGGGCTCAATCTTCACGGGCCCCTTCTTCGAGAGCCCCCGCCTCTGCTCCAAGAGCGCCCCCTTCAAGGTGGCGCGTTGGGCCTTCGTCAGCGCCACGCTAGTACTTGGCGTTGGAGGTCTTCCCCGTGACGATGGCCACGGAGGCGGACGCGCCCAGCCGGTTGGCGCCCGCGGCGATCATCTTCAGGGCGTCCTCCGCCGAGCGCACGCCGCCGGAGGCCTTCACCCCCACGTCGTCCCCGACGATCCGCCGCATGAGCGCAATGTCCTCCGCGGTGGCCCCGCCGGAGCTGAAGCCGGTGGAGGTCTTCACGAACGCCGCCCCTGCCGCCTTGGAAATGGCGCACGCCACGATCTTCTCGTCCTGCGTCAGCTGGCTGGTCTCCAGGATGACCTTGACCGGCCACGGGCGGCTCGCGTCCACCACGGTGGCGATGTCCTTGTGCACCAACTGGTAGTCCTTCGCCTTCAGCGCGCCGATGTTGATGACCATGTCTATCTCCCGCGCACCGCACCGGATGGCCTCGCGGGACTCGAACGCCTTGGCCGTGGGCAGCCCCGCCCCCAGCGGAAAGCCCACCACCGCAATGGGCACCGTCTTCGACCCGGACAGGATGCGGGCCACCGTGCCCACGTTGGCGGAGTTCACGCACACCGTGGCGAAGCCGTGCTTCCGCGCCTCCTCGGCCGCCTTGATGATCTCCTCGTGGGTGGCGTCCGGCTTGAGCAGGGTGTGATCAATGTACGGGGCAATGTCCGCGGAGGTGCGGATGCGGTCCGGGCTGATGCGCGCCACCCCCTCCCGAATGGCGCCCGCCGTCCCGCAGCTGTCGTGGTGCTGGCACCCGCCGCAGCTGCTCTGGCACTCGCTGTCCTCCGCTGCCGCCGCGGACGCCTGGGACGGGGACACCGCCGTGCAGGGCTCCTCGCGCCCCACGCGCGCCGCGTTCAGCCGGTTGCGCACGCGCGCAGCGATCTCGTCCACCGCCTTGGAGACATCATCGGTCTGGGCCATGGTGCAGTGGTCTACCACCGCCCCGCCGCGGTGGGCCATACTCCAACGCACAGTGTTCGGCCCGTCCCGTCCCTTCGCCGTCGTCCTCGCTGCCCTCCTCGCCGCCCTCCTGCCCCTGCGGGCGGCCACGGCGAGCGCTGCCCCCAGGGTCCCGGCCAGGGGTCAGCTGACCGTCCACTTCTTCGACGTGGGCCAGGGAGATGCCGCCCTCATCACCTCCCCCAACGGGAAAACGGTGCTGGTGGACGGCGGCCCACCCGAGGGGGGCGCGGTGCTGGAGCGGCGGCTGCCGGAGCTGCTCGGGGGACGCCCCCTTGATCTCGTCGTCCTGAGCCACCCGCACCTGGACCACCTGGGCGGGCTGCTCAAGGGGATGAAGGCCGTGGGCGCCAAGCGCTTCCTCGACCCGGGGTTCGACCACCCGAGCAAGTCCTACGCGGAGCTCCTCAAGTGGGTGGGGTCCAACGTGGGCCAGGTGATGAACCCGCTGCCCAACCCGGAGAAGCCCGAGGAGCTGGTCGCCATTGGGCTCGGGGAGGGGGTCCAGCTGCACATCCTCTGGCCGCGCGCCCCGCAGGATCCCTTCCTCAAGGGGACCCGCTCGGACCCCAACAGCAACTCCATCGTCTTCAAGCTGACGTATGGGAAGACCGCCTTCCTCTTCGTGGGGGACGCCGAGCCGGACACCGAGGAGTACCTGCTCCAGAAGAACATCGACTTCACCTCCACGGTGCTCAAGGTGGGCCACCACGGCGGGCGTCACTCCTCCACGGATCCCTTCCTCCAGCGGATCAAGCCCAAGGTGGCCGTCATCTCCTGCGGCGTGGGCAATGACTACGGACACCCCACCCAGGCGGCCATGGACCGCATTGCCCGGGTGGGCGCGCACCTCTTCCGGACGGACTTGGACGGCGAGGTCGTGGCGGTGAGCGACGGCACCTCCGTCACCGTCACCTCCGGCAGGCCGCAGGCCGGCTTCCCCAGGGGGTTCAAGGCCGCGGGCGTCAGCGGCCCCCAGGTCGCCACCGGTCCCATCCTCCCGGGCTCGCACAAGCCCTCGAAGTCCACGGTGGAGGACCGCGGCCGCTACGGCCAGGACGGTCACGGACACGCGGAGCCGGGCGAGCCCGCCGGAAAGAAAGGAAAGGACCGCTGGACGCGCGAGGTGCCCGCCCCGGTGGACGAGATGGCCGGCCCCGAGCCGGATCCCGAGCCGGCCCCCGAGCCGGAGGCGCAGCCCCAGCAGGAGGAGAAGCCGCGCCGGCGCGAGCGCACGACGGACACTTCCACGGGTCCCCTGAACGGTGGAACCTACGTCGCGTCAAAATCGTCCAAGAAGTTCCACAAGGCAGACTGCAAGGGAGCCGCGGACATCAAGCCCTCCAACAAGATCACCTTCGCCGCTCGGGCGGAGGCCGCCGAAGGGCGCACCCCCGCGAAGGACTGCAACCCGTGAGGGGCTCCTGGCTGTGGGCCTGCGCGGGACTGCTCGCGGCGTGCGGGAACGATCCGCCGGCGCTGCCCAGCCCCCCGCCCGCCGAGGACTTGCAGATCCGCGTCCGCAAGCGCCCGGCACTCGCGCCGCTGCGGGATGCCCCGGGGCTCGCCGGGCTGGGGGCGCCCCGCCCGGGAACGGGGGACGGGAAGCTCCACGTTCACCTGCTGGACGTGGGGCACGGGGACGCGGCGCTCGTCATCTCCCCCACGGGCAGGACGGTGCTCGTGGACGTGGGGCCGCAGGAGGCAACGGCCTTCCTCGCCAACCGACTGGCCGAGCAGGTGACCCAGCCGCTGGATCTCCTCGCCATCACCAGTGCG
>Ga0194134_10002521_pt1 | contig 21541 bp, 13 predicted proteins | sample TA2KigOff0mmetaG_FD_148602 | JGI IMG/M metagenome (GOLD analysis project Ga0194134, IMG submission 148602) | Freshwater microbial communities from Lake Tanganyika, Tanzania - TA2015056 Kigoma Offshore 0m | ecosystem: Environmental > Aquatic > Freshwater > Lake | place: Tanzania: Lake Tanganyika... | reverse complement strand
GTGGTGATAGCAGGACGCAGTGATGGGTCCGGGCTCGATCCCCGCGGGCCCGCGCTCGATGACGACGTCGTGCACGACATGCCGATGGTGATCGTCCATGTGCTGCACGAGGCTGCCCCCCCGCAGCACGTTGACCACGTGCAGCCCGCGGCAGACGGCGAGCGTGGGTACGCCGTGCTCGAAGCAGTACGCCGCGAGCGACAGATCGGCGTCGTCCTGAAGCGCATCGACGTCGTACACCTCAGGATGCACCGTTGTCTCGCCGTACAGCGCTGGATCGACATCGGCCCCACCGCACAGGAGCACGCCGTCGAAGCCCTCGAGCCGCGACGTCCAGTCCATGCCGTCGGAAGCCGCCAGCAAGGTGACGGGATCCGCCCCGGCAAGCCAGAGCGACTCAAGGAGTGCACGGGCCGACACCACGCCGGCATAGCGGGTGGCCGACGTGTGCTCGGCGAAGCGACCGATGAGGGCAATGCGAGGACGGCTCACAGGGCGAGGCTAGTCGTCTGAAGTAGAGGCGTCCGCGTCACCCAGAGCCTGATTGAGGATCGCATCGATGTCCGCGCGAAGACGGAAGTAGTCCACGACAGGGGTGCTCTTCCAGGCGAGCTTCAACTCTTCGCGAGAGGACCCCGCCTTGGGAGGCTCACCAAGTTCCATGACCCGAGTACGGCGTCTTCGTGGCTCTGGACGACTTTGCATGACGCGTGGCCACTGACATGCTGGAGCGATGGACCGGGACGAACTCGAAGGCTACGAGCACGAGATCACCACTCTCCTCACCGTGTGGGCAGCGGGCAGCGTCATCAAGGGCACCGCGATCGCGCTCATCGGCAAGCGGACCGGGCGCAGGCAGTGGGTGCGCTTCGGGCGGCAGACCGCCATGTGGGGGGCGGGCGATGCCCTCATCGCCGGAGTCGGCGCGCTCAGCCGTTCCCGCCGCGGTGAGCTCACCCAGGAGCAGGTCGACGCCGAGGCGCGCAAGCTGCGGACCCTTCTCCTCATCAACGCCGCCGCCGACGTCGTCTACATCGCCGGGGGGGCCCACATAGCCGTCCACGCCAAGCCCGGACCGCCGGAGAAGACGTCGTTCCGCATGGGCCGCGGCGATGGGCTGGCCATCCTGATCCAAGGCGCGTTCCTCCTCGCCCTCGACGCGACCTACGCCCGCAAGCTCTCCGCCTAGGGCCCTGCCGCACCGAGTGTCGAGTAGCGGGGCGAAAAGTGTCGAATTTCGCCCCGCTACTCGACACTCGCGGAGGTGGGAGGCCCTCGCAGTGGCGAGCCCTTGGCATGCCCACGGGGAATCCGTTAGGGTCCAAACAATCCCCGAAAGTGGGCAATCCCCTGAGGAGGGTCCTCCCATGCTCGACGTCGCCGGCGTACGCGTCGATCCACGCCATTGGATCGGCGGCGAGCGGATCGAGTCTGCCGCTGCGTTCGACGACCTCTCCCCCATAGACGGCAGCATCCTCGGCCAGGTCGCGCGCGGCGGCCAGGGCGAGGTCGATGCCGCCGTCGCCGCTGCACAGGAGGCATTCCCCGGCTGGGCCAAGCTCGGTCCCGTTGGTCGCGGGGAGATCCTCGGCCGCGTCGCCGACCTCGTCGAGGCTCGCCTGGAGGACTTCGCTCAGCTCGAGACCCGCGACAACGGATCACTCCTGCGCTCGCACCGCCGCGGTGTCATGCCGCGCGTCGCGATGAACATCCGCTTCTTCGCCGAGTACGCCGTCAACGACCTGAAGCATCCGGAGTTCGAGACGCGCGGTCACACCAATGTCGTGTCGTGGGATCCCGCGGGAGTCGCGGCGATCATCACGCCGTGGAACGCCCCGCTCATGCTCGCGACCTGGCGCATCGGCCCGGCACTCGCCTCGGGTGACACCGTGGTGCTCAAGCCGCCGGAGTGGGCACCCCTCACGGCGAGCCTCTTCGCGGAGATCACCGCAGAGGCCGGCATGCCGCCCGGGGTCTTCAACGTCGTCCAGGGCATCGGCGTCGAGGCGGGAGCCGCGCTCGCGGGGCACCCGGGCGTCTCGCGCATCTGCTTCACCGGCTCCGTGCCCACCGCCAAGGCCGTGGCCAGGGCCGCCGCAGAGAATCTCACCCCGCTGTCCTTCGAGCTCGGTGGCAAGTCGCCGACGATCGTCATGGACGACGCGGACCTCGGCCTTGCCGCGGAGATCGCGGCCGAGCAGTACGACAACGCCGGCCAGGTCTGTCTCGCCGGCACGCGCCTGCTCGTGCACGAGTCCGTCGCGCAGGAGTTCGCCGAGCGCCTCGCGGACAGGGTAGTGACAATCCGCCAGGGCGATCCGCGCGATGAAGCCACCGACCTCGGCCCGCAGATCCACCCCGTGCACCTTGAGCGCATCGAGGGTTTCGTCGACCGCGCGCGCAAGGATGGCGCGCAGGTCGCCTTCGGCGGCGAGCGCGTCGAACCTGTCGCGGGCGGCTTCTACTACGCCCCCACACTCATCACCGGGGCCGCTCTCGGCTCGGAGATCCTCACGCAGGAAGTCTTCGGACCGGTCCTCACGATGCAGACCTTCTCCACCGAGGACGAGGCGATCGCCCTGGCCAACAACACCGACTACGGCCTTGCCGCCACCCTCGTCTGCGGTGATCGTCCGCGCGCCGAGCGCATCGCGGGACAGCTCGTCGCCGGCACCGTGTGGGTCAACTGCTTCTTCGTTCGCGACCTGCGCGCCCCCTTCGGCGGCTCCCGCAAGTCGGGCATCGGACGCGAGGGCGGCGTGTGGTCCTTCGACTTCTACGCTGACGTCAAGAACACCTGCTATTCCCCCAACGGCTGGAGGTAGTCATGGGAGAGGTCGTCGCCGCGGCACTGCTGTCGCATGTTCCCACCATCATGCTGCCCAAGGACGTCCGCTACGAGCTCAACGACGGCAAGGAGATCACGATCGTCACCGGCCTCGAGCGGCTGCGCAAGGAGAAGTTCGAGACCCTCGACTACGACACCGTCATCGTGCTCGACTCGCACTGGTTCACGACGGTCGAGTTCGTCGTCACCTCCCACGCGCGCCGCGCCGGACTCTTCACTGCCGAGGAGCTGCCCCGCGGCATGTGCCGCATCCCCTACGAGTGGCGCGGCGACCCCGAGCTCGCCGAGGCGATCGCGGCCCGCGGTGAGCCCAACGGCACCTGGATCACCGCGATCGACGACGAATACCTCCCGCTCTACTACCCCTCCCTCAACCTGTGGAGCTATCTCGGCAAGGGCCTCGACAAGCGCTGGATCTCCGTGAGCGTCTGCCAGACCGGCGAGACCGATGACTTCCTGCGCGTGGGCCGGGCCATCGGGGAGGCTGTCGCCGCCAGCGACCGCAAGGTGATCATCGTCGCCACCGGCTCGCTCTCGCACACCTTCTACAAGCTCAAGGAGCTGCGCAAGCACGAGTCGAGCGACCCCTCACACATCATCAGCGACAAGGCCCGCGACATGGACCACGAGCGCCTCGCATGGTTCGCCGAGGGCCGCCACGACCTCGTGCTCGAGACGATGCCCGATTTCATGACCGTGCGTCCGGAGGCCATGTTCGCCCACTACCTGATGATGGCGGGGGCCATGGGCGAGGCCGACTTCGTCGCGCCCGGCGTGCAGTACAGCGACTACGAGAACGCCATCGGCACCAGCCAGGTCCACGTGTGGTTTGACCGTCCCGCGACGGGCTGGACGCGCGCCAGCACGGGTGAGCAGAGGGTCAGCGCCTGATGCCCGAGTATCGCCGCATCCTGCTTGACGGCTACCCCTGCGAGGTGCGCCGTGAGGGCGACACTCTCGTGTCTGGCGACGGCCGCGAGGTCGGCGTCGACGAGGCCATCCACCTGCCGCCGAGCGAGCCCACCAAGATCATCGCGGTGCACCTCAACTACGCGAGCCGCACCGAGGAGTTCATGACTCGGCTGCCGGCGGCACCGACGTACTTCCACAAGCCGATCACGGCCCTAAACTCGCACAAGGCCGGTGTCGTACGCCCGGCCCGGTGCAAGTGGCTCAACTACGAGGGTGAGATCGCCATCGTCATCGGGCGCACGTGCCGCAACATCTCGCCCGCCGAGGCCGGCGACTACATCGCGGGCTACAGCATCGGCAACGACTACGGCCTGCACGACTTCCGCGACACCGACGCCGGATCGATGCTGCGCGTCAAGGGCTCCGACACCCTGGCGCCCGTCGGCCCCGGTGTCGTCACGGACTGGGACTTCCGCAACAAGGGCATCCGCACGCTCGTCAACGGCGTCGCGAAGCAGGACTCCACGACCGCCGAGATGGAGTGGGACATGCATTACCTCGTCGCCGACATCGCGCGCACGATCACGCTGGTGCCCGGCGACATCCTCTTCTCCGGCACGCCGGCGTATTCGCGGCCCGTGCAGCCGGGCGACATCGTCGAGGTCGAGGTCGAGGGCCTCGGCACGCTCACTAACCACATCGTCGAGGGCCCCACGCCCATCCGCGATGACGTCGGCGCGCAACCCACCGAGAGCGAGGAGGTCGTCTCGACCGCACTCGGCGGTGACTGGGAGTTCCGCGGCATCCGCACGCCGAGCAAAGACCTGTATCCGTCCACCGTGGAGGAGAAGAAGTGAAGATCTACGTCGACATGGACCAGTGCCAGCACTACGGCCAGTGCACGTTTGAGGCGCCGACCGTGTTCGCGCTCAACGACGACGGCAAGCTCGAGTACGTCGGCGAGGTTGACGCGGCGCTGGCCGAGCAGGTCGAGGCGGCCGCCGACGTGTGCCCGATGCAGGCCATCACCGTCGAGGCGTAGTCCATGCCACACGCCGTCGTTGTCGGCGCCGGCCTTGGCGGGCTGCGCGCCGCGGAGTCCCTGCGCGGCCAGGGCATCGACGTCACCGTCATCGGCGATGAGGTCTATCTCCCCTACAACCGGCCGCCGCTGTCGAAGGAGGCGCTCAAGGGCGGGGTCGATGTCGACGGCCTGTACTTCCGGCGCAAGTTCGACGACATCGACTGGCGACTCGGCGCGGCGGCCACGGGCTGCTCGCTCGCCGAGCGCGTGGTGACCGTCGACGACTCGGCCTACACCTTCGACGGCCTGGTGATTGCCAGCGGCATCCGGCCGCGCCACCTGCCGGTGCCGGGTATCCAGCCGCCCGTCCTGCGCACGGTGCACGACGCCCGCGCCCTGCGCGACCGGCTCACTCCCGGCACGAGCCTCCTTGTCGTCGGCGCTGGCTTCATCGGCTGCGAGGTCGCGGCCACCGCGCGCCAGCTCGGCTGCGAGGTCACGGTCACGGCGTACGACTCGGAGCCGATGCTGCGCCCGCTCGGGCCCGAGCTCGGCGCGGCTATGAAGGCCCACCACGAAGCGCACGGCGTGACCTTCCACCTCGGTCAGGGAGTGAAGGAATTCCACGCGGACGGCGTCACCCTCGCCGATGGCACGCGGCTCACCGCGGATGTCGTCATTGAGGCGGTGGGCAGCGTGCCCAATGTCGAGTGGCTGCACGGCAACGACCTCGACCTCGTCGACGGCGTGCTCACCGACAACCTCATGCGCGTGGTCCAGCCCGCCAAGGGGGACGGCTCCGCCGGCACCACGGCGGGCCCCACCGACGTGCCCGTCGTCGCCGTCGGAGACGTCGCTCGCTTCCCCAACCCGCGCTTCGACGACGTCCCCCGGCGCATCGAGCACTGGAATCTCCCCACCGAGACGGGCAAGCGCGCGGGCCAGACCCTCGGTGCGTTACTCAAGGGAGAGGAGCCGACCGGCGACTTCCGGCCCATGCCCGCTTTCTGGAGCGATCAGTACGACTTCTCGCTGCAGTCCTACGGCGAGCCGGCACTGGGCACTCCCACTCTCGTCGATGGCGAGTGGAGCGGGGACTGCATCGTGGAGTACCTGCGCGACGGGGATGTCATCGGCGTCGTCGGGGTCAATCGCACGAAGGACCTCATGCACTACCGCAAGGAGATCGGGCAAGAGGCGGTCGATAGCGCGTGAAGCTCGAGCGCGAGCGGGCCCTCGATCACGCACGCGACCTAGTCGCGGCCGCGTGGGAGGAGTTCGACCACGCCCGCGACATCGAGCCGCCGATCTCACCCGAACTCCTCGCCACCCTTGACCTGCCACTCCCCGAGGCCGGCATCGATGTCGTCGCAGCCCTCGACGAGGCAGCCGAGGCACTCGACCAGTCCCTGGCGCAGGCACGCCCGCGCTATCTGGCCTACATCGGCTCATCCGGCCTGGAGATCGGAGCCCTCGCCGACCTCCTCGCGCACTCCTATGACCCCAACCTCGCCCTGCATGCCGGTGCCGCGACGCTGATCGAGGCGCAGGCGCTGCGTTGGACGGCGGAGTTTGTCGGCTTCCCCGCTGCGGGCGGTTCCTTCACCTCCGGGGGCACCGTCTCCAATGTCACTGCGCTCGCCGCGGCGCGGGAGCGCGCGGTGCCGGGCAGTCGCAAGTCGGGTACGCCGCCCCACGCTGTCGCGTACTGCTCGGCCGATGCGCACTACTCGATCGTGCGCGCGATCGAGCTGCTCGGTGTGGGGTCGGACAACCTGCGCGCCGTGCCCATCGATGCACACCGTCGCATGCGCCCCGACGTACTCGACGAGATGATCCGCGCCGACCGCGCGTCCGGCCGGACCCCCATCGCGGTCGTCGGCACCGCGGGCACCACGCTCACCGGAGCCATCGATCCCCTCGATGCCATCGCCGATGTCTGCTCAGAGCACGGGATCTGGATGCACGTCGACGGTGCCTACGGCCTGCCCGCCGCCTCGGTGATGCCCGAGCGCTTCGCGGGGCTGGAGCGCGCCGACTCGGTCACGGTGGATGCCCACAAGTGGATGTTCGTGCCCAAGGCCTGCGGTGTCGTCATGGTGCGTGACGAGAGCGTGCTGGCCGCGGCGTTCGGACACGAGACCAATTACATCCCGGGCACGCGCAATGCGGTGGACGTCACGCTGGAGTACTCCCGTCCACTGCGGGCACTCAAGCTGTGGCTGGCCTTCCGGGTGCACGGAGCGGCCAAGTTCCGAGAGTCGATCGCTCGCACGATGGATCACGCGCGCACGCTTCATGGGATGGCAAGCGAGCGGCCCGGCTGGAAAGTGGGCACGGAGCCCGAGCTGTCGATCACGCTCATGCGCTACACCGGCATCGACAACGCCGAGTTGGTCAAGCGCCTGCAGGCCGACGGCCGTGTCTACATCTCCCACGCCGTTGTTGATGGTGAGACGTGGCTGCGGCCCTGCTTCACGAATCCGCGCACGACCGGCGACGACGTCCAGGTGCTGATGGACGTGGCCGACGAGGTGGCCCGGGCCTAGCGGCCCCGGCCAAGCCCCCTCCCCTCACCAGCTTCGCCCCCCTCCCCCAGGTTCTCCGTGCCCGGGGGAGCGGGGGGATCGAGGAAGGTCAGCTCCGGCTTGAGCTCGAACTTCATGGCGGGCTCTCCGCGCGCATTGCGTCCCTGCAGGGGACTGCACGTGCCGCCGCCCACGATATCGCCGCCGTTCCACAACTCCCGCATGCAGGCGCGCAGGGCAAGCTGGCCCCAGAAGTTCGGGTGGAAGGACTCCTCCAGCGTCACGTCGCCAATGCGACTGATCTCGATCTCCTTCATCCACTCCGACTTGTCGGCCGCGTCTCGGTCTCGCCAGGTGTCCACTCCCTTGCGATCCTCGCTCTGCCAAGAATCGACTCGGTAGACGTTCTTGTTGCACAGCTCGTGCCCCTTGAAGGCATCCGTCGTGTCCATCTGCACCAAGCGCAGGTCCGGGAAGCGCTCCCTGGCAGCCGCCGCTGCCTCCTTCGCCGTCTTGTTAACCGTTGGGAGGACGGTGTCGTCGGCCCACAGGATGTCGGCATCGCTCATCCCGCAGCCACCGTGGTACTGGCGATAGCGGGAGTTGGTCACGGTCCTCTCCACGTATCGCATGTCCTTGGGGTATGCGATCGGCCGCGGATACAGGTGCTGCACGAGGGTCCATTCGGAGTTGTCGTATCCCGCACTCCGCATGGCCAGGATGATGTTGGTGATCGCGACCTCGATCTCCACCTTGACGCGCGAGCTCCAGGCAGGAGAGAGGAGGTCGTTCAGCTCAGGGTCATTGCGGCACCCGGCAGAGCCCCGGTCCATATAGGCGAAGAGGCAGTCCGTGACGATGCGACTGAAGAAGAAGTTGTTGCCGCCGATCGACAGGACGACCATTTTCACGCTGTTGTTTCGGGCGAAATCCTCGAGCAGTTTCGTCTGCCCCACGGCCGGGCCGAACTTGCCAAGATCGATATCGGGCCGCTCGACGGCATCGATACCCGGCTTCCAGATGCCACCCGACTCCTGCGACTCCGTGATCGCACCGCTGCAGGCGAAGTTCATCGACCGCGCCACACCGATGTGGATCAGCGCAGACTGGGATCGATGGCACTCCTCGATCGTCTCGCCGTGCTGGGAGTCGTAGTAGGCACGATCGCTCGTATTGATCTCATCGCGACCCCCTAGAGCATCCGTGTTGCCTGCCCACTTGCCGGCTTCTCCCGAAATGAAGGAATCGCCTAGGGAGACGACCCAGTCAACCACAGGGTTCCCCGGCACCTCGAGCCTCAGGGCCGTGGGCATCCCGTAGTCGTCACCGACATCCGCCTGAACGATGGCGGTGTAGGTACGACCGGCAACGAGGCCGCGCAAGCGCGCCTTCGTGCGCTCGGTCTCCAGCGACATCCCCGCTGGGGGCGCCAATCATGGTTGATCATGACGCGGTACGACTCCACCTCGTCGGCGAGACCAATGGGCGGATCCCATGTGATATCGACGTACTTCTTGCCGTGTTCGGTGCCAATGTCCGACAACTTCGCGTTCCACACCCCGGCCGTCTCTGACTCGCCCGCGTCGAGGTCGACCCCTACGGCGCTGAGCCAGTCACGGAACACCGAGAGTCGCGTATAGCCACCCACCGTGGGCTTGGCCATGGGGCCACCAGCGTCCACACCCGCACACCCGAAACCGCCGCTGACGACACCGAGTAGGTACCCATCCGCGAAGAGGGGACCGCCCGAGTCACCCTGGCAAGCATCGACAAACTTCCCGCTCTTGACTCCGATCGCGCAGACAGAGCTTGAGGTGTTTCTGCCTAGGCCCCAGACCGTCACGCCATCCAGGGAGTAGCTCTTGTTTCGGTCAGCGCACACGGAGTCGGGGATCACGGTCAGGTCAGCGACCAGCATCGTCGGCGAAAGATTTCCTGCCCAGGACGTGTCTCCGTATCCGACCGACGTGACCGGCTCACCCTCCTCGAGGAGTTCATCGGACGTTTCGGAGTCGGCAATCGGCATGGGCGTAGCACCGGATATGGGGTCAACAAGGGTGAGCACGGCGACATCATTATCTGGAAAGTCATAGTTGGGATGTACCGCGATGGACTTGACTCTACCGCCGGCCCCAGATGTCGCCGCGCCGCCGGAATTCGACCAAAGGGTGATGATTTGAGAGGACGTGACATTGGGCTGTCCGGCGCTATCGACCAAGCAGTGGCCCGCGGTAACGATGTGGGTCAGGTCGACGAGCGTCCCCCCGCATTGTGAGCCATTCAAGTCGAGCAGCACGTAGGCCGCGATCTCACCCGTGCGCGGCGCACGACCATTGACTATCCGGGGAGTCACGGTGGGATTCTCATGCGATTGACCAAGGGCAACGGCGGGTAGCTCGCGAGCCTCAGCCGGCACCACGAGCGATCCCGCGGCAATGCCCAACACGGCAATTGCCGCCGTCCACATTGCAGCACCTCTGCGTCGCATACTCACCCTCAGATCCCGATGATGTCCTGGTGAACGAGCCGTTGACCCGTGCGGGCAGCCCGTTGCGCTGCTGGCACGCCGCTCCATGGTGTGGCGTCGCCATCCGTGCGAATGCGCTCGTACTGCTCGATCACGATGCGGTAGCGATTGGCCGGACGCTGCTCCGGCACGAACAGTCGCCCCTCCCAGGTAGCGGCCCCGGTCGCATTGACACGTCCGCTGAGCTCCGCCGTCTGCAACTGGGTCCACGCCGCCGACAGCGTTGGGTTGGACTTGGGCCCCACGGGCCCGTCGTAACGCTCGAGGATTGCCACCGCCAGGCCGGGGCCGGAGCCGATCTCGTTCGTGGCATACGAGCGCCCCGTGAGCGTGATGCTCGCCGTCGGCTTGGCTCCCCTATTGATGGCAACGCTCGCCGTTCGGTCGGGCTCGAGCTGCACCACATCGACGAGAGCGACCGGCGAAAGCTGCAGTTCGTCGACACTGGACGGCTGGTAGCGCGCGAAGGCCAGCCGCACGAAGGGGCGATAGGCATCCCCGTGGTCGATCGCCAGGTCGACGAACCACATATCGCGGTCAGCGTCATAGCCGCTCACCTCGCCCCGCCCGTTGTAGGTGCCCAACGGGTAGCGCACGACGTCGACGGTCGCATTCATCTCGGCAAGTCGCACACCGCGTGCAACGGAGTCGGAGTCGAATCGATCCGCCGTCGGGTAGTTGGCTGTGGGGAGCGCCCCGCCGGTCGTGATCGGATCCTGGCCCCACTGAGTGACGAGCGCGTCTCGGGCCGTGTCGTCGCTCCCGCCGCGGGGTCGCAACACGATGGCGAGCTCCTCGCCCACGCCGGAGGTGAACCAGGGCCGGGCAAGGTAGACACGCAGCGACCCGCCGCGACGGATGCTGGTGCGGTTGGCTCCCGAGGGGCCCTCCCAGCGAAAGGCGGGCAGGATCCACTCGGCCTGCGGCACCAGGGGACGCGCACTGCTCGGAACGGTGACGTTCGCCTGACGCTGCTTCACCGGCACCGTCGATTCCGTGCTCGCCCTGGTGATCGGACCGGGGATGAACGAAATACTGAGCAGGGATCCGTTGGGAATGCGGTCGCCAGCGGGCGCATTGGGGTCGATCGCGACGACGCCTCGCGGGGCATCAACCGTGTATGCCGATTCCTGGGCCGTGTGGCTGACGGGCTGGAACGTGTCGTCGAACGTCGTGTAGCTCACTCGAACGCTGCCTTCGACGATCGGGCGCCCACCATTGAGCCGGAACGGGCTCGCATCGGCCGAGACCGACGTCGAGGTGCGGAAGTACTCCGCGAACCGCGACTTTGCCTCAGCCGTCAGCACGAGTTGCTGACGGCGTGTGTCGGCAAAGGCAGCGCGCAGGCTGAGCGGCACCTCTGCCTCGCCGCCGCCCGGTGCCGGGTCGACGATTCCATCGCTGCCGATGACACCCATGTCTGCCCCGACGATCACCCTGGGGGTCGCGGTGCCCGGGCCATCGTCGACGGCGTACGTGCGCCTGCCCACGATGTCGACTGATTCGGACGACGGCTGGTCCACGGTGAGACGCCCGCTGAGGGTCACCGAGGTCTCGCCGGCCTCGCGCACGGCCTTCCAGGCGCGCGCGGGAGGTGTTGTGACGAAGGCAGGTGCCGCGACAGGCCGCTGCACGGCGTGCACCACGACAAGCACGCGATCGGGGGTCAGCAGCCAATAAGCGCCTTGACGTGCTCGCGCAGCATTGCCGAACGACGAGATGCGCTTCCAGAGATCCATCAGCTGCAGGTCCTGGGCGCTCATCGAGTGCGACAGGCGAAGGTGCGCCACGCGCCCAGGCTCGAGGCCGACGGTGAGGCGGTCTCCGGCGACGGTCGCTCCGTTCGCACGGCTGCCGTCCGCGACGATGCTGGCGACTTCGACGCGCGGCCAGGTGCCGCGGTAGGTCAGCGACTCTTCCCCGGTGTACACCGCCCCGCGTCGCGGCAGGCCGCGCACGAAGAGGCCGCGCGCCAGCGGATCGGGTAGGTAGGGCACGGCGCCGGGATCGTTGGCGATCGGGCCATCGGGCAGCGCGGCGCTCTCGCGGTCGGCGATCGTCGCGTAGGCGTCGGCTCGCGGGCGACCCTGGGCGTCGTCGAAGACCCCGTGCAGGAGGCAGAAGGACGCGGCCGACTTCGGCGGCGCGATCCAGCGCTGCGCGGTGCGCCTGTTGGTGCGCGCCTCATTGCCGGTTCGCAGCACCATCACCTCGACGGTCTCCGACCAGACCGGCTGCGCATTCATGTGCAGCGCCGGAGACGGGACGGGGTCGTGGCGCAAGTAAGGGAAGGTGAGGATGGATCCGCCCGTGGCATCGGGGCCGAGCGAATTACCGCCGACATCGACCCAGCGCAGCCGGGCCTGATATTGCGTCGTGGAGAAGCGCAGGGCGGGCAGGCGTGCGCCGCTGGGGGGCGCGGCGTAGTCGATGGTGCCGTGCATGCTGGCGATGAGGTCAGGTGCGTCGGCCGCGGTCGTGGGACCCGACGTGCGATCGTCGGCATTCAGCGAGCGGTCAGGGCCCGGCAGCGAGAGGCTCCAGCCCGACCACAGCGCAAGTGTCTCGCGCAGGCGCATGACCGTGGGCATTCCGTCGACGACGTCCTCGGGGTTGCTGCTGGCGCCGACTTCCGACCAACCCTCGTCGTCGCCGAGGTCGACGGTTCGCTGGGCTTCCTTGCCCGCGTACGGCGTGAGCACGCCATGGCGGCGGTGCAGGCTGCGCCAGCCGCGCTCGCCCGCCTTGCGGACATCGACGCGGTAGCCCATGAGGAGGTCTTCCGCGTCGACGAGAATGTCGTCGTAGCCCAGAAGGGCATCGCTGAGCTTGCCTGCCGCGATCATGCGCGCTCGCCAGTTCTTCGGCTCATCGGCCCGTGCGATCTCGACGCCGGCGGAATGCCGGGCGGGGATGCCGCTGTGCTCCGGCGTGCCGAAGGTCTCCAGCTCCTTGGTGAACATGCGAGCGATACCCGTGGCCTCCGCCTCGGTCGCGATGACCTCGCTTTCGAGGGTGCTCGTGATAGCTCGCGCGGCCGTGAGGTCGACGTAGCCGTCGTCCTTCAGGGCGCCCGTGCGCGGCTTCGGCCGGAAGTACGACGCGGTGAGGGTCGTGCTCACGCGCGGGAACGCCGTGGTGATGTCGAGCCCCTCCTTGTCGGGGTCGTACGGCGGGGGCCAGTCGGTCATCGCATAAACGCGTGGGTTTCCACTGTCGCGCCGCAGCCCGCTCGCGGAGATGCGCAGGTCGACGAGCAGGCCGAGACGACGCAGGAGGTTGGGATGCGACTGCAGCAGGGAGACGACCTGATGGAAGTCGAGCTCGGGCCACGTCGGGCCGTGGAGGGTGCCGGCGCGCTCACTGGGCTTGAGCAGGCGCTCCAGCATCGCGACCGACAGCGCGGTGCTCTCGGCACCATCGCCCGCGGGCGTGCTGAGCACGCCATCGGCCTGCAGGATGCTGTCGATCGTCGCGCCCATCTGCTGGCGTCGCTCGGGTGAGAGCACGAATCCGTCCAGGGGAGCGCGTGCGTACGTGCCCTTGCGAGTGACGAGCCAGTCATTCGCAGGCCGAGCCTCTGGTGACTGCCGAGCGACCGTTGCCTGCAGGTCCGCGAGTTCGCTGTCGAGACGCACAGCGGGGTAGGCGAGGATCTTCGCGTTCGCCGGGTTGCGGAAGCGGAATGGGTCGACCGGCATGTCGTTGGGGAACATCAGCGCGAAGAGCGCGCGGTCGGGATCAGGCGAGATCCGTGCCGCGTCGAGGATGTCCTCCTGGGAGTCATCGCGACTCCACCGCACCACGACGTTCCACTGCATCGCGGCAACAGTCGATGCCCACGTGCCCTCGCGGAAGTCGCGGTACTTCGACAGCGGCAGGCGTTTACCGCTGCCTTCCTCGCCCAGCAGTTGCGGCGAGATGAGCACCGAGGCGTACATGTCCGCGCCCTTGCGCGAGGTCGGCAGGGCGGTGAAGAGGATCGTCTCGAGGATCATCCGAACGCCCCGCAGTACTGACCCCAGGCCTCCGAGGACCAGGCGTCGCGGAAGGTGGCTACCGGAATCTCCCCGGCCGACCTGGCGCGCCGACCCAGGGATCCCGGATCGATGTAGGCCGCCTTCATGGTGCGTTCGACTTCGAAGGTCACGGATTCCGAGAAGAATGCGACGCTCACACGCAGCGTGCACGTGGCGATGCCGTGCAGCTTGGCATAGTCGGGCAGGTCGGTCGGCACGATCACCGACAGCCCGACGTACACGTCGATGCTGGTGCTCGCGATGCCGAGTACGTCGATGTTGCCGTTGAGGCTGGCGAACGCCGTGAGCGACAGTGCCTCGTCGACGCCGTCTACCGCGGGCTCGGGCGGGCCGATGGCGAATTGGAATCCGGCGCGAGCGGTCACCCCGCCGCTGGCCACGCCGAAGTCGACCTTGATGCTGGCCTCGAGGAAGCCCGCGATGCTGAGGCGCTCGATGCCCTTCAGCCCCAGCGACTGCTCCAGCCAGCCGCCGCCTCCGAGGCCGGACACGGTCAGGGAGAAGGGGTCCTCGGGCTTCGACATCAAGAAGCCGAAACGCACCGGCCCCGAGGAGAACGGGATGCCGAGCTCGGCCCCCACGCTGATGCCCGAGATGGCGAAGGCGCCGAGGGCGATCGTGGGCAATTCGACCGAGAACGACGCCTCGATGCCGGAGGAGTCGACGTCGATGACGAGCATGTCGCCGAATGGCAGGTAGGCGGCGAGGGTCTTGAGCAGGCTCAGCAGGCCGCCGAAGTCGACCTCGCGCACGTCGACGTCGACATTGGTGCTCTTGCCGCTGCCGGCCGTGAAGACGATGCGAGCGACGTCGACGTCGACGAACTGCAACCCGTCGAAGGGCACGAGATGCACGACGAAGTCGGTGAACTCGCCGCGCACCGACCACGATGCGGAGCCAGAAACGGTAGGCACCACCGACTCGAGAGCCACGACGAGCCGCGCCTTGTCGACCGAGATGAGCGGGATGCTCTCCAGGACGCCGTCGCCGGATTCGCCTGCCGCGGCCATGTCCATCGACATCGTGACGACCAGGCGCTCGGTGTCGAGGCCCGTGTCGACGAAGGTCGACTCGATCTTCAGCGCCGCCCCGGTCGGCTTGCCGTCGGCACCGACGCCCGGGTAGGGATTCGGGATGAGGTCGGCGAGGCTGACACCGCCGAGCAGTTCGAGCGCCTTGAAGGCCTCCCCGGGCGTGATACGACCGTCGTCGAACATGCCCTTGACTGCCATCGCGTCGCCGTAGACATTGCCGAGGGTCCTGCTCAGGCCCGCTACGTTGAGGTTGGGCGTGACGAGCCCGCCGGCCTTCGCCGCATCCATGAGGAACTCGTTGGCCGCACCTTCGGCCTGCTGCATGTAGACCTGCGCGGAGTTCTTCGCCTCGTCGAACGCGTTCTCGAGGTATTGCCGCGGGTAGTTCAATGCGGCGGCGATGGTCTGCTGGGCCATGCGCGAGGTGTCCTCGAGGAAGACCCTGGCCTCGCTGATGATCGGGAAGTTGTTGGGCTGGAACTCCTCGAGGAGGCTCTCGAGGTCCTCCTGCAGGATGCGGAGTTCGTCTTCCATCCCCTCCACGCCCGGGAGGCCCGGCAGGGAGTTGGTGATCCCGAAGACGATCTGGGACGTGGGCATCGTCGTCGCAGCCGAGGCGTCGCCCTCCAACAGGAGGTCGCCGTCGTCGGCATCGGTCGACTTCGAGGCGTTCTTGGCGTAGCTGACGGAGCTGCCAGCGAAGTCCGCCGCCTTGTCGGTCGATGGCACCGACGAGTCGTAGTACGCGCGCAGCTCGGCGGCACCGGCCTCCGAGAAGTTCGGGTCGAGCACGTCGCGCGGGCTGAATCGGCCCTCGCTGTTGCGCACGGCGCGCGGCCCGGCAACCTTCTGCTGCGCGAAGAGCAGGGGCTGACTGAAGGAGACCTCGTTGCCGTCCGAGTCGATGCCGACGAGGTCGAAGGGGAAGGCCGACGTGCCGTTGCGAGTGCGGATCCTGGGCGTGTACACCTTCATGCCCGCCCACTGGCCGTTGATCGGTGTCGCGTTGGCGACCGGGGCCAGCGGTGGCGTCTGCACCGTGAGGCAGGTGACCTCGCTGAAGAGGGCGCCGCGCTTGGCGGCGTCGGTCGCAGCTCCGGTGCCGCCGAGGTCGATCGTGGGCTCGGTCAGCGCGATGCTGACGCGCTTCTCCCAGAACGCGCGGATGGTGCCGCTGCTATCAGCCCTGAAGACGCGCACGCCCTCGGTGATCTCCGCGGCCTTGAAGCCCCACGGGTAGAGGAAGCCGCGGCGCACGACCTTGGCGTAGGTATCGCGACCCTGCCAGATGCGCTGCTGCCACGAAGACAGTGACGAGACGCCCGGCTCGTCCCAGGTTCCCTCTGCCACCAGCTGGCCACCGAGCGGCGACAGCGCGAGTCGGGCCTTGATGGCGCGCGCGCGGCCGCCGTATTCGTCGCTGCCCGTCTTCATCGACAGCCGCACCAGGTCGGCGCGGTCGCGCGGAGTCGGGATCATGCTCCAGGGATGCCCCGACTGCCCCTCGGCGATCACCTGGTTGGGGTTGCTCACCAGGGAGGCGCCCTGCGGGTCGCGCAGCCAGACGGCGCGCACCGTGCGGTAGTCCTCGTCTTCTGTCTGGGGACTGCCCGGCAGAGCGGAGCCGAGCCGCGTGTGGAAGACCTCGGAGCGGCCATTGCGCGTCTTGGCCTGCAACTGCTCGGTCCATGAGCTCACGCGGTTGGGAGACAGCACCAACCACCACGGCATCTCGATCTGAGTCGCCAATGGGTTTGGGCCCTTGCCGGGCGATACGTCGGAGGGCAGTGCCTCGCCGTCGAGATAGCGGCCGACCTCGCTGAGCACCTGGTCGCGATCGGCCCACGACAGCAGCGATGCCAGCGTGAGCGACACCGGTGACTCGATGTAGAAGGAGAGCTGGCTGCGTCCGGCGAGCCGGGCTTCTTTGGGCGCGGCACCGGCGGGGGCGCCATTTGCAACCGCGCGTTCGACGACGGACTGCGGTCCGAAGGAGACGAGAAGGATGCCGGTGTCGCCCGAGGGAGTCACCCGCCCGGTCGCCTTATCAACCGTCGCGTTGATCGGCGTGATGACGAGGCGCAGGAGGTCTTCGCGGCGACGCAGGATGATCACGGGGGTCTGTGCCGCCGGACGCGGTATCAGGGCCTGCGCGGGCGACGTGGTGGCGACCACGGCCGCGACCACGGCGAGCCCGCCGAGGAAGGTGCGCCGGGTGACGTCCGGCACCAGGTCACCGGCCACGGTGCGCCCAAGCAGCCAGGGGACCCATGGGTGAAGACACTAGAGCGATACGGGCCCGGTGTCCCGCCAAATCGCATGGCGACCGTGCCAGCCCGGGTGCCGTGCGCCGCCCGCTACCCCCCTCTGCCGCGTTCTCCGTGCCGCCCGCTACCCCCCGCTGCCGCGTTCTCCGTGCCAATCAGCTCAAGGGGTGAGCGGGCTGGCACTCAGAACGCGGAAAGGGGAGGGAAGCGGCACCTGAAGGAAATGGCAGGTCGGTGGCGCTTACGAGGGGGTAGCACCACTGACCTGCACGTGCACTAGATGTCCGTATCGCTACCCGCTGATCCGTGGGCCCCCGTTTCCGGCACGGCTCCTGGCCCACCGCTGCCGCGCGTTCTGCGTGCCAGGCAGCCCACCCTCTACGCGGATTAGCACGGAGGACGCCGCAGGCAGGGGCAACACCGCGGATTGGCACGGAGAACGCCGCAGGGAGGGGCAACCCCGCCGCAGACGAACACCACAGCGGCCGGAACGCCCCCGAGGGGCCGACCTCCGCATCCCTCCCGCCCGCGCCCGCCAACCCCTACGCTCGCCCCATGGCCCTCAGGCGCCCGGACTGGATCTCACGCTGGTCCACCGACACCGCCGCCCAGGCGGGTGTCATTGGCGCGGCCTGGAGCGTGGCGGGATCCCTCGCCCGCGGCCTGCTCCCGCGCTCCCCCGTCGACCAGGCGATCATCACCGGCGTCACCGCCACCATCAACTACCAGCTGACCGCCACCGCGTGGAGCTCCCTTGAGGCCGTCGCCGCACTGCCCGGACGCCGCCCCGGCACCCTCGCGCGCGTCGTCATCGCCAGCACCGCGATCGTCGGCGGCTACGGCACGGCGTTCGCCACTCAGCGCGCATCGCAGGACGGAAGCCTCGCCGCCTCCGCGGCCTACGCTGCAGGGCGGCAGATCGCGTTTGCGGGCATCTCCGGTGGCGCCGCATCGCTGTGGGACGAGGTGCTGCACAACCGCCTGCACCTCAAGCCCGGTCTCGACACCACCCTCGTGCCCAACCTGCTCACGGGCACGGCAATCGCCGCGGGCAATGTCTATTTCGCGGTACGCCGCGCGCACAGGTACGGCAATGCCAATCCCGACAACCACCGCATCGAGGGCGCCAACATCCGCTCGATCCTCACCGCCACCGGGATCGGCGCGGCGAGCTTCATCGGTCTCGGCACCCTCGTCGTCGGCGAGCAACTCGCTGCGCACGGCCTGCAGCGGCTCATGCGCGCGGCCATCCGCCGCGATCCTGGCGCTGCGGGTGAATTCGTCGCGCACGCCGCCCTGCTGGGTTCCATGGGTCTCGCTGGTGCCTATGCCCTGCGCAAGATCACGCACCGCCTCGAACGCAAGGACGACATCATCGAGCCGGCGTACCCCGCTCCACCCACCAATCCGCACGTGTCGGCGGGCCCGGCGAGCGTCATGCCCTTCGACTCGATTGGCAAGGAGGGCCGCCGCTTCGTCACGATGGCACTCACGCATGACGAGATCACCAAGGTCATAAGCGAGCCCGCGGTCGATCCCGTGCGTGTGGTCTGCGGATACGAGTCGGCCGACGACCTGCGCGAGCGTGCCGCGCTGGGTGTCGCCGACCTCTGGGCATGTGGTGGCTTCGAGCGCTCGCTCATCTGCGTCGCGAGCCCCACCGGCGTGGGCTATGTCAACTACACGATCATCGAGGCTCTCGAATACCTCACGCGCGGCAACTGCGCGACCATCGTGCCGCAGTACGCGCTCGTGCCCAGTGCGCTGGCCATGCCGAAGACGCTCGATGGCGTCATGCTCACGCGCTACGTGCTCGAGGCGATCCAGGAGCGACTGCAGCCGATCCCCGCGGAGCGGCGCCCACGCGTGGTGCTCATGGGCGAAAGCCTCGGGGCCAACGTCGCCCTCGATGTCTCCACCGTGCCCGGCCCCTTCGTCGGCATCCCTGCGCTCGAGCACCTGGGCGTCTCCGGCGGCGTCTACTTCGGGGTGCCGTTCCGCACTGAGTTCTGGCGCCGCTGGCGCGAGAATCCCGAGGCCATGGATCCCGAGCACGTACTGCTGCTCGTCGCCGAGCCGAGAGAGGCCCCCGCGCTCCCTCCGGGGCAGATGCGCCACCTCATGGTCGTGCACCACGACGACCCGGTGAACAAGTACGCCTACTCAATGGTGCTGCAGCCGCCCCACTGGATGGGCCCGCCCGCCACGCGCCCGCCGATGGTCCCGCGCGAGACGCGCTGGCGCCCGATCACGAGTTTCGTCATCGCCACGATCGATCTCAAGAACGGCATGAACTCCAAGCCCGGCACCTTCATCCGCCGCGGTCACGACTATCGCATCGAAGCGCGCCTGGGCCTGCAGCGTGCCTACGGCCTCGCCTGCACCGACGCCCAAGCCGAGTCGATCGAGCATGCGCTGCGCGAGCGCGAAACCGAGTGGGCCGCGCGCCGCATGATCGCGCGCAAGATGGACCGAGCCCGCCGCTCCATCGCATCGACACTGGAGAAATGGGGCTCACCCCAGATCGACGTCGCCGACATCGATCCCGGCGCGGTCGAGGAGCCCGACTCCCCGCTCAAGCGCCTCGGGATGATCTCCGGGCCGCCCGGTCTTTAACTACCTGCGCGGCGTCCTGAAGGAGTACGACGCGATCGGACCCGGGCCCTTCTCATTGAGCGCCTGAACCTGCAGCGTGTACTTCCTATTCGGGTAGAGCCCCGTCGTGATCGTCGCGGGAGTGTCGAGGTCTGCCCAGTCGCCCCAGTTGCCGGCATAGCCCACGCGCGCGACGTAGCCGACGATCTCCGCTCCTCCGTCTTCCACCGGTGGCGCCCACCGCACCGTGACACGATACGTCCGGCCCTTCTTGATGAACTTGCCCTTGGTGAACCCGTCCACCGCACCCGGCAGCGTCACCAGGTCGGCTCCCATTGTGACGGGTGCACTGGGCTGGGAGTACTCCCCGGCGCCGGCCGAGTTCACCGCCGCGATGCGATAGCGGTACGACACTCCCGAGGTGACATTGGTGATGTCGATGTACGCCGCCGCCGTCTCGGTGCGTCCGAGGTACTTCCATTCGCCACCGTCGGCGCTTTCCTCGACGTCGTAGCCCGTGATTGCCGCGCCGCCGTCGTCGGCGGGCGCCGTCCAACTGACGTTGAACCTGCCCTCTTCGACGACCACGGTCTTCACGCCTGTCGGTGCATCCGGCACCGCGGCAGGCGCCGACGGACCGATCCCGCGGTCAGCAAGCCAGGGTAGGAAGGTCCCGAGTCGGGTGTAGACCCCGGGGGTGAGCCGGATGGCCTTCCCTTCGTCGTATCCCGCGCACCCGATTCCCCAGCTGACGATGCCCACGAGAGTCGTCCCGGACACGAGTGGTCCGCCTGAGTCGCCCTGGCAGGTGTCGATCGCCCCACCCGAACTCGTCGCACCTCCCGCGCAGATCATCTGGTCGGCGTCGAACGACCCGCCAATGCCCTCATACGTCAACGAGCCCACGCGGTACGTCGACCCGGAGTCGCCGCAGACCGCACTCGGGATGACCTTGAGGTCCGCGACGAGGAAGTCATCGGGGGAGTCCCCGCCCGACGACGTCGTGCCCCAGCCCGCGGACGTAACCGCGGATCCGCCGGTCGTGAGCGAGCTCCACTGCGCCAGCGTGGGAATCGTGACGGTCGACACTCCCGTCACCGGTCGTGAGAGCGTGACCAGTGCGATGTCGTAGGCCTCGCCGGAGGGGGAGTACTGGGAGTGGATGTCGACCTTGGATGCGCTCATGAACGACGAGGAGTAGGGCCAGGAAGTGCCATCGCCGGGCGCGGCCGACACGGTGGTGATGCGCCGGCCATCGGGGTCGAAAAAGCAGTGCGCGGCCGTGATGATCTGCGTGGTCGAGACGAAAGAGCCTCCGCAGACATAGGTTGCGCGGTTAGTGCTGTAGGGATTTGTCCTTACCACCATCTTCAGCGCCGCGAGGAACCCAAACTCCCCCGATATCGGCGGACGGCCATTCACGACATCGGTCTGCACGGGCCGCGCCTGCGCCACGGGGGGCGCGATCACCGTCACCGCGAGCGGGAGCAGCAGCGCTGCTACGGACGCGACCCAGTGCCGTGGCATGGTTTCATCATTCACCCCGGTGCCACCGAAGGCCAATCGAAGGGGCTATCTGCTCGGCGTCCTTTGAGTACGCCGCCCTCGCGCCCGGGCCCATCTCGTTGACCGCGCGGGCCAGCACGACATGGCTGGGTGGGCGTCGTGGGGAGCCCTGGAGGCAGCCGGCCGTCGGCGGGGCATTCTGGGGGCTGGATGTCACGATGAATTACCCATCTGGCTCGCCGAGGAGGAGACTGGCCGCC
>Ga0194134_10002519_pt1 | contig 21546 bp, 16 predicted proteins | sample TA2KigOff0mmetaG_FD_148602 | JGI IMG/M metagenome (GOLD analysis project Ga0194134, IMG submission 148602) | Freshwater microbial communities from Lake Tanganyika, Tanzania - TA2015056 Kigoma Offshore 0m | ecosystem: Environmental > Aquatic > Freshwater > Lake | place: Tanzania: Lake Tanganyika... | reverse complement strand
GAGCGTCTCGGCTACAAAACGCCAACTCAAGCTCGTCGCGATTTTTCTGTTGAATTCAAAATTGCTGCGTGATTCAATGGCAATAATTCACTCCCAACGCGCTGTCCACCACGTCCGGAGCGGAACAGGAACTGGAATGGATCTGGATGAATCTCTGGTCGGTTCAAGATCGATGGGTAACGCCAGAGCCAATGCCAGCCTTCGAAGGCGGCCCCGGTCAGAAAAAGAATAACCCCGCCAGAAACGCCCCCAGCCAGGATGCGCCAGCGCCGATGCAAAAGCAGGGCAACTGGAAGGAAAACCAGGAAATGAGCCTTGATTGAACAAAAAGCGAGGAGTAAGCCTGCCACGAAGGGAAATCCGCGGGAATCTGCCCATAGTGCGAGCGAAATGGCGAACAAAATGAGAGGGACATCTTGGGAGTTGACGAAATTGGCCAGAAGAGGGATCGAAAACGGCAACAGCCAGAGCAATCCTTTTCTGGCCCGATAGAGCCAAACGAACCCAATCATGGCAGCCAGATTGAGGGCCTGAAAGAGGGTGTACGCCACGGGATAAGGAAACCATCCCAGGGGCTTGAGCATTACGGCATAGAAATCCGGCCGGATGTAGAGGACGCCAGGCAGCCAGACTCCGGCAGCCTGCCGATGCTCCCGTTCCATTGCCTGGTCGGAATGGAGTTCGCCCGTGCCAACCAGTTTCGCGCCGCCGTAAAAAGCCAGAAAATCGTTCTGCCCGGCGAAGACACGCCGCCACTGCATCTGGCTGCCGAAGGCCAGAACAAGCAAAATGCCGGCAATCAAGCCAATCTGCTTCACAGTCGCAAATCGGCAGATTGCCGGCAAATCCTTATAACCAGCGGGCTAGAGCCTGTGGATCTCCTGGAGACTCCAAACGCGCGCCGGCGTGGTTTGCTTCGCTGCCATTGCCTCGGCCGCGGCCTTGGCGGCGGACATCGTCGTGATACACGGTACGCGGTATTGGATCGCGGCCCTTCGAATCGCCTTTTCGTCTCCGAAGCTGACGCTGCCCATCGTGGTGTAGATGGCGAGATGCAAGCCTCCGGTCTTCATGAGGTCGACCGCGTTGGGTCGGCCTTCGTTGACCTTGTAGACGATCTTCGAGGGTACGCCAGCGGCTTTGAGCGCATTGGCGGTTCCGCGCGTGGCGACAAACTGGAATCCAAATTCCTTCAGCTTGAGAGCGATGGCGACAGCTTCCGGCTTGTGCCGTTCGTTGACACTGATGAAAATCGTTCCGCTGGCGGGGAGGGGAACTCCCGCACTCAGCTGCGCCTTGCCAAACGCTTCGCCGAACGTTTCACCCACGCCCATCACCTCACCTGTCGAACGCATCTCCGGGCCAAGCACCGGGTCAACGCCCGGGAACTTGTGGAAGGGAAGCACGGGGCTCTTGACGAAGAACTTCGTCACCTCAAGCATGCCGCTGGTGCGGCCGCCGGTGAGGTGCTTCAGATCTTTCAGCTTGTGGCCCAGCATGAGGCCCACGGCAACTTTCGGCAACGGAATGCCCGTCGCCTTGCTCACGTAAGGCACGGTGCGTGAAGCGCGTGGATTCACTTCGATCACATACACCTTGCCGTCCTTGATCGCGTACTGTACGTTCATCAGGCCCACTACCTTCAGGGCGCGCGCGAGGCGCACGGTGTAGTCCTCGATCGTAGCCAGCTCAGTAGCAGACAGCGAGTAGGGTGGCAGAACACAACTGGAGTCGCCAGAGTGAATTCCGGCTTCTTCAATGTGCTCCATGATGCCCGAAATCAGAACGTCTTCGCTGTCGCTGAGGCAGTCAACGTCGACTTCAGTGGCTTCTTCAAGGAAGCGGTCGACCAGCACCGGGCGATCTTGCGAGAAGTGCACGGCTTCCTGCATGTAGCGGCGAACCATGTCTTCGTCGTAGGCGATTACCATGGCGCGTCCGCCAAGCACGAAGCTTGGACGAACCAGAACCGGATAGCCGATCCTTCGCGCTACAGTGCAGGCTTCTTCAACGCTGGTGGCGGTGCCATTTTCTGGCGAAGGAATCTGCAATTCGTCGAGCAGTTTGGCAAAGAGCTTGCGGTCCTCGGCGAGGTCGATGCTCTCCGGCTGGGTACCGACGATCGGCACACCGTGACGCTTCAGGCTGAGTGCGAGATTGAGCGGTGTCTGCCCGCCAAACTGTACGATCGCGCCGTCGGGCTTTTCGGTGTCGTAGATGTTCAAGACTTCTTCAAGCGTGAGAGGCTCGAAGTAGAGACGGTCCGAAGTGTCGTAATCGGTTGACACGGTTTCGGGGTTGCAGTTGACCATGATGCTCTCATGGTCAAATTCGCCGAGCGCGTAAGCGGCATGGCAGCAGCAATAGTCGAACTCGATCCCTTGACCAATTCGATTTGGCCCGGAGCCTAGGATCATTACTTTCTTGCGTGTGGACGGCGCGGCTTCGCACTCGCTTTCATAGCTGGAGTACAAGTAGGGCGTGAAGCTCTCGAATTCCGCAGCGCAGGTGTCGACGCGATTGAAGACCGCCTTGACTCCCTGCTCCTTACGGTAAGCCCGCACCGCGTCTGTCGTAGAGCCCGTCGCCTTGGCGAGGAACGCGTCGGAGATCCCGTCGCGTTTGGCCTGCCGCAAGGTGGCGGCGTCGAGGTCGTTGAGCTGCTTGCCCTTCAGGCCTTGCTCTTCTTCCACGACATCCCGAACCTGACGCAGGAACCAGGGATCGATGGCGGTGAGCTCTTGCACTTGTTCAAGCGTCCAGCCACATTCGAAGGCAAATCGGACGTAGTTCAGCCGGTCTGGATTCGGCGTGATAAGCCGCTGCCGGATCATGGATTCGTCATAGACTTCGGCCTTTTCGCTCTTGCCGGTTTCCAGCGAGCGCATCGCTTTGCCCAGGCTTTGGCGGAAGGTCCGGCCGATCGACATCACTTCACCGACGCTCTTCATCTGAGTGCCGAGCACGGGAGAAGAACCCGGGAATTTCTCGAACTGCCAGCGCGGGATCTTCAGCACGACGTAGTCGATGGTGGGTTCAAAGCAGGCTGGTGTAACCCGCGTAATGTCATTCTTGAGTTCGTCGAGGCGATAGCCAACGGCGAGCTTGGCGGCGATCTTTGCGATCGGGAACCCGGTCGCCTTTGATGCCAGCGCGGAACTGCGGCTCACCCGCGGATTCATCTCGATGATGATCATGCGACCGTTCGCAGGGTTGATGGCGAACTGTACGTTCGATCCGCCCGTGTCGACGCCGATCTCGCGCAAGCAAGCCAGCGAGGCGTCGCGCATCATCTGGTATTCGCGGTCGGTGAGGGTTTGCGCCGGGGCAACCGTAATCGAGTCGCCTGTGTGCACGCCCATCGGGTCGAAGTTTTCGATCGAGCAGACGATGATGGCGTTGTCGGCGAGGTCGCGGATCACCTCCATCTCGTATTCTTTCCAACCTAGCATGCTCTCTTCGGCGAGCACTTCATGAACCGGCGAGAGGTCGAGGCCGCGCTCGAGGATTTCGATCAATTCTTCAGTGTTGTAAGCGATACCGCCGCCCGTGCCACCCAGCGTAAAGCTGGGGCGCAGAATCAGCGGGTAGCCGATGTGTTGTGCGAAAGAGAGCCCATCCTCGACATTGGTGATCAACATCGATTCCGGAAGATCGAGCCCGATCTTCTTCATCGCATCCTTAAACAACAGGCGATCTTCCGCCTTCTTGATGCTCTCAACCTTGGCGCCGATCAACTCCACGCCGTATTGCTCAAGCACGCCTGCTTCCGCCAGCGCGATCGAGAGGTTCAACCCGGTCTGCCCACCAACAGTGGAGAGCAACGCATCCGGGCGTTCTTTCTTGATCACCTCGGTGGCGAATTCCACCGTGAGGGGTTCGATGTAGGTACAGTCGGCGAGATCCGGGTCGGTCATGATCGTGGCCGGATTCGAATTGATCAGGATGACTTCATAGCCGTCCGCGCGGAGTGCTTTGCAGGCCTGGGTGCCAGAGTAATCGAATTCGCAAGCTTGGCCGATCACGATCGGTCCCGAGCCGACGATCATAATTTTTTTAAGGTCGTTGCGACGTGGCATCGATTACTCGCCCCCTTTCCATTCGTCCATCAGCTTCACGAAATCGTCAAACAGGTATTGCGAATCATGAGGCCCTGGGGCGGCTTCGGGGTGATACTGCACGCAGAAGAGCGGCATGTTGCGGTGGCGCAGGCCTTCGAGAGTGTTGTCGTTCAGGTTGATATGGGTCAGATCGATTTCGTTTTGGTTTAGCGAATCAGGATCGACCGCGAAACCATGGTTTTGCGCGGTGATTTCGACCTTGTTGGTCACCCGATTGAGCACCGGATGATTGCCGCCGCGATGGCCAAATTTCAGCTTGAACGTCTTGCCCCCGAGGGCGAGCCCGAGAATCTGATGTCCGAGGCAGATCCCGAAAATCGGAGTACGACCCATCAGCTTGCGGATCTGGGCGGCCTGATGTTGCAGAGGCTCCGGATCGCCGGGGCCGTTGGAGAGGAAGACGCCGTCTGGCTTTAGCGCCAGCACATCTTCTGCGCTGGTTCCGGCGGGCACTACAGTCAGATCGCAGCCAACATGCGCCAGGCGGCGAAGAATGTTGCGCTTGATGCCGAAGTCGAAGGCAACCACCTTGTGCCGGGCAGCGACGCTGGCACTGATCACTTCTGATTCCGACACGGGAGTGACACCGTCGCGCCACGGATAGCTCACCGGAGTGGACACTTTGTTGGCCAGATCCATGCCAGCCATGGATGGGACCTTCTTGGCCCGTTCCACGAGAACCTTCGGGTCGAGAGTTGTCGAGGAAATTACCCCTCGCAATACGCCGCCCATACGCAGTTTGCGAACCAGGGTGCGGGTGTCGATGCCGGTGACCGCCGGAATGCCCTGGCGCGAAAGAAACTCATGCGTATCGGCATCGCTACGCCAATTGCTGGCCAGCGGAGAGTATTCGCGAACAACGAGGCCTTCAATATAAGGCTTCCCAGCCTCATTGTCGGCTTCATTGGTGCCATAGTTGCCAATTTGCGGGTTGGTCAGAACCACAATCTGACCCGCATAGGAAGGATCGGTGAAAATCTCTTGGTAACCGGTGAGCGAGGTATTGAAAACCACTTCGCCCGCTTTGTCTACGGGCGCACCAAAAGCTTTGCCCTCGAAGACTGTGCCGTCTTCCAGGGCGAGCAAGGCATTGTTCAACCTTGGGTTCTCCTTAAGGGGGGATTTTTCCTAATCTAACACGATGTCGCGCGATTGCTAAACTTGACTTGAAACGCTATGTCCGCGACAACCAGCACGACGCTTGAGGCGGTGACAAAAACCGCCCGGTTCGAGTCTATTTCGCTCGAAGCCGGTGCCGTGTTTTCGCCTGTGGAAGTCGCTTATCAAACCTACGGATCACTGAACGAAGACAAGACTAATGCGATTTTGATTTGCCACGCGTTTACTGGCGATGCTCACGCCGCTGGCTATTCGAGCGAGGATTCGCAATCCGGCTGGTGGGACAACATGGTGGGCCCAGGCAAGGCGATCGACACCAACAAGTACTTCGTGATTTGCTCGAACGTGCTGGGTGGTTGCAGAGGCACCACTGGGCCTTCCTCGATCGATCCGAAAACCGGTCAGCCCTACGGCATGCACTTCCCGATGATCACCATCGGCGACATGGTGAGGTTGCAAAAGATGCTGGTGGAGAGCCTTGGCATCCGCAAGTTACTCGCCGTCGCTGGCGGATCGATGGGTGGCATGCAGGCTCTGGAATGGACTGTGGCATTCCCCGATGCGGTTGCCAGTTGCTTGGCAATTGCCACAACGGCGAGGCATGGGGCGCAACAAATCGCGTTCAACGAAGTCGGCCGCCAGGCGATCATGGCGGACCCGGATTTTCACGATGGGGATTACTATGCCCACCAGGCCAAGCCGGGCCGCGGCTTATCGGTGGCGCGCATGGTTGGCCACATCACCTACATGAGCGACGATTCGATGCGCACCAAATTCGGTCGCCGTCTGCGGGGCAAGGATAGCTTCTCATTCGATTTCTCGGCTGAGTTCGAAGTGGAAAGCTACCTGCGCTACCGGGGCAGCCGCTTTGTCGACCGGTTCGACGCGAATTCCTATCTCTACATCACCAAAGCCATGGATTATTACGACCTGGCTTCGACTCACGCCACATTGCCGGCGGCGCTTGATGCTGCCAAGTCGCGGTTTCTGGTGATCAGCTTCACTTCCGACTGGCTTTATCCCAGCTATCAATCTCTCGAGATCGTCAGTGCACTCCGTGCTCGCAACAAGGATGTTGCCTACGTTCAATTGGAATCGAACTACGGACACGACGCCTTCCTGGTCGAAGTGGAAGAACAATCTTTGCTCGTGTCGGGTTTCTTAGATACGACCATGCGCATGGAGCGCCATGAGCCCCGATCCAGCGCCACAGACCAAGATCTGTTTGCCCGCAAGGATTTTTCGGTCATTGCAAATTGGGTGGCTCCCAGAAGCCACGTGCTCGATCTGGGCTGCGGCGACGGAACCCTGATTGCTTGGCTGGGGCAGAACAAGCAATGCGACGCAAGAGGCGTTGAGATCGATCGGGACCTGGTTCGCCGCGCCATTTCGCGTGGGGCCTCTGCCTATCAGGGTGACATCGAAAGCGGCTTGAAGGATTACGACACCGAGGCTTTCGATTACGTCATTCTCTCGCAGACCCTGCAGCAGGCCCGCCAGCCGCTCGAATTACTGCGGGAGATTTTGCGGGTCGGAAAACACATCATCATCGGCTTTCCGAACTTCAGCCACTGGTCGGTTCGCTGGGCGCATCTGGTCAGCGGTCGCGCACCACAAAATGAGCTGTTCCCGTTCGAGTGGTACGAATCGCCAAATATTCACTTCGTCACCATCAAAGATTTCGAGATGTTGGCCAAGCGCGAAGGCTGGGTGATCGAAAAGAAAGCCTTCCTCGCCGGGGATAGCGAAGTCACCGCAATGCCCAATCTCACCGCCGAAATCGCTGTTTACCTCTTGCGGCGATAGCCGCTCAAACCCTCGGCGATCTCCTTTCGCCCCACATTCGACCCCATCCATCCCTTGCAACTCCGTTGCGCCTTGCTGTCTGCTGCGTTACTATTTTTCAATGCCTCATCGGGGAATGTGGTCCACGTCGGTGATCCTCCCTGCTAAGCTCACTCTCTCTCAATAAGGGTTTGATCATGCGCGATAGCTCCTTTTTCTGCCTGGTGCTGCTTGCGGCGGCCGCTCTTTTGCCCGCCCAGATCCAAAATGCTCGCGTGGAAGGCAATGTTCTGGATAACTCCGGTGCAACGATTCCTGGCGCCAAGCTATCGATTGTGAATGTAAAGACGCAATTTAAGTCCGAAGCCGAATCGAGCGCACAGGGCTTTTACTTCTTTCCGAGCTTGCCTCCCGGTATGTACACGCTGACAGCCGAAGCTGGCGGCTTTCGCAAGTCTACGCTGGCGAATATCGAAATTAACGTCGGCGTGAACATCCGGCAGGACATCAAACTTGAGGTGGGAGCCGTTGGGGAAAGCATTACGGTCGAGTTCAACGCCGTTCGCGTTCAGACAGCCGAAGCGACAATCCAACGCGCTGTGACTTTGCGTGACATTGACACCCTCCCGCAGTTGGGCCGCGGCCCGATCGCACTGGCGACTTATCAACCCGGCGTGCAACTTGGCACCAGCCCCAACGATCCCAGTTTCGCCCGCGTTAATGGAATGCGGCAGGGTTCGAATAACACGACTCTCGATGGCATCGATGTCAACGACGCGGTGCTTCCCAGACTCGGCTTGACGATGAATGCCAATAACACGGATTCCGTCGAAGAATTCCGCATCATCACGAATGGCGCAAAAGCGGAGTACGGGCGCAACGCGGGTGGCACGGTCGAATTGATCACCCGTTCCGGCACGAATCGTTTCAGCGGAAACCTCTTCGAGTACCACCGCAATACGGTTCTCAATGCCAACAACTTTTTCAACAAGTCGAGCGGGATGGAACTGCTGCGACCCAGGTTCATTCAAAACCAGTTTGGCGGATCGATCGGCGGGCCGGTACTCATCCCGAAAGTCTTCAATGGCAAGAACAAGCTGTTCTTCTTTTACAATTTCCAAGGGACACGTACCGCTCAGGAAGTGGTTCGCAATCGAACGGTTTTCACTCCAGAAGCCAAAGCGGGCATCTTCCGCTGGGTGGTCCCGGCCGGCCAGCCTGGTGCCGGTGAGACCCGCAGCTTCAATATCGTGCAAAACGATCCGCGCGGCATCGGAATTGACAGAAAAGTAGCTCAAAGCCTGGCGATCTTGCCTGCTCCCAATAATTTCGATCTTGGTGACCGGCTGAATACCGCTGGCTTTCGCTTCAATGCGCCCGCCAACAACAATGGCGACCAGCACACCATGAAGACCGATTGGAATGCGACTTCCAAATTAAGGACGTACTTCCGCTACTCGTGGTTCAGAACGCAAACCTTCGCGGATTCACTCAACAATGCCGAAGCCACCTTCCCGGGCCAGCCGAATGGAACGCAAGGCGGCATCCGCTCCGGTTATTCGATCGGAGCCACCTGGACTGCAACGCCCAATATCCTGAACGAGTTGATTGTCGGGTATTCCGAATCCTCGGTTACGTTTGGCCGCGTTCGTGGAACGAACTTCCCCGGGGAGGCCTTAATTGGCTTCAACTTGATCACGAATCCGATTCCAACTGGCTTTGGCTCGGCTCGCAACTCGCCAGTCAATCCCCAGATCTCGGACAACTTGTCTTGGAGCCGTGGCAATCACACCTACAAGATGGGGTTCCGCTATTCCAAGACGACTCAATTTCAAACCAGCGATGCGAACATTTGGCCCACACTCGCCGTTGGGCAGGGCAATGGAAATGCTGCGCCCACTTCGATTGGCCCCACAGGAGCACAAATCGCCTCCGCGGACCGGCAGCGTTTCGACAACATGTACAACGATCTGCTGGGGCGTGTGAGCTCTGTCAATACAACCTTCTATAGCGACTTGGCCACCTTCCAGGCCGCCGGAACCCCGCGTGTCCGGAACTTTATCTTCAACGACTATGCGGGATATTTTCAGGATGACTGGCGCATTCGCCCGAACCTCACTCTGAACCTCGGGCTGCGCTACGAGTTTTATGGAGTTCCCTTTGAGCGCGACGCACTGCAGGGAAATATCGTTCAGAACATCGCAGGGTTAGTGAATACGGTAAGCCAGATTTCCGACCTTACCGTTCGAAAGACGAACTCCTGGTATAACTCCGACAAGAACAACTTTGCTCCCCGAGTCGGTATTGCCTGGAGCCCATTCAAGAGCGGCAAGACCTCGTTCCGTGCTTCTTGGGGTATCTTTTATGACCGCGTCATCGGAGCTGCCAGCATCGACCCCGACGCAACTACACCTGGCTTCGCGCAGGCTATCAACATCTTCCCGAACCAAGCCGCGGGTAGCGATGTGCGTGCCAGCGATCGCTTCGCTCTTCCTGCTCCGCCCGCAACCCCAACTCTCACACCTGTCGCGAATCGAACATTCGGAGCCATCAATCTGTTCGAGCCGAATTTCCGGCAGCCCTATGTTTCGCAAACGAATTTCACGATTCAGCACGAAATTCTAAGAAACACAGTGATTGAAGCGGGCTATGTTTCCAATCGCGCCATCAAGCAGGTTCTCGACCAAAACGTAAATCAAACTCGCGTTTACGGTGGCTTCCTTCGGGACTTCCAGGAGTTACAGGCATTCCAGGCGAATGCTACAGCCCCCGGAGCAGGCAACGTTCTCGTGCGGATGTTTGGCACCCCCGGCGCCGCGATCACAGCCATCGGTGCCACGCCCGTTAGGCAGGGAAGTCTGGGCGCAGCCGCAAACACCATCGACACCAACAACTTCTCCCGGTATGCCAACGCCGGGGTGAATGACTTTTACCTTCGGAACTTCCCGCAGTTCACCAATGTGAATCTGACCACGAATGCTGGCAGGACCTACTATGACTCCTTCCAGTTCAGCTTGCGGCGTCAAGCCGGAGCTCTCAAGGGCGCAGTGAATTACACATGGTCCAAGACGATTGATAACGTTTCGACGGACGGAAGCGGCAATGCTGCTCTGTACGATAACTACAATCTGAGCCTGAACCGCTCACTCTCCGACATTCATCGGCCCCACACCCTGAACTGGTCGGCCAGCTACACGCTGCCAATCGGCAAGGGCAAGAAACTGGGCGGAAACATGCCGGACTGGTTGGATCGCGTGGCTGCTGGCTGGGAAGTGGGCTCGCTTGGCATTTTGACCTCCGGGCAGCCCCTGGTGATCACCTCGGGTCTCACCACAGGCCCCAACAACGCAATTAACAGCAACGCCGACTACAGAGGAACCGATCGCAGCATTGGAAAGAGCGAGCGATTCGGTGGTGGGGTTCGATTCTTCACTCCGGAACAGGCAGCGTTGTTCTCGGTTCCCGTGGCTGGCTCGATTGGCAATTCCGGGCGCAACACGTTCCGCGGTCCTGGCTTCTTTAACACGGACATCTCAATCGTGAAGCGGTTCCGGCTCGCCGAGCGCACCTTTATCACCTTCCGCGCGGAAGGCTACAACATGCTCAACACGGTGAACTTCTCTGCTCCCGCGGTGAACCTGCAGACGCCTCAGACCTTTGGCATCATCTCGGGCACTCCGACGGGGGCATCCAACCAGTCTGGCGCTCGCATTCTGCAGTTTGCCTTGCGCCTGGATTTCTAAGGCTCGATATCGGTGGGCTGGCCGGTTGATCCGGTCAGCCTGAGATACAGCCATGCTCTCGCCACGCGCGTCTTGCGGTCGACTGTGGATTTTGAAATCTCGAACATCTCTGCCGTCTCTTCCACACTGCACCCCAGCAGATAATCCGCTTCGAATAACTCCGCTTGCTGGCTGTCCAGTTTCACGAGTTCGGCCATCGCATCTGCGTAATCCAGCGCCTCAGCCCCCATCACGTTAAACCAACCTACATCTTCATGCAGCGGAACAAACTCGAGATCGCCGCCCCGCTTTTCGCGACTCACACCCCGAGCGTGATCGACGAGCGCCAGCCGCATCAATCGCGCGCAAACACTGTAGAAGTGAACTCGATGCTCGAACCGCGGTTCTCTTTGCCCCATTAACTTGATAAACAGTTCGTTCACCAGAATCGTTGGCTGCCAGGTGTGTCCTTTGCGCTCCCAAAAAATAAGGATTTTGCCAGTTCCTGCAGTTTGGGGTAGACGTGAGGCGCAATCCGGTCAAGAGCGGTTGCGTCGCCCCCGGCCCAGTCCTTCAAAGATTGCGTGATGACTGAGTCCATGCCTTGCAAAAGGAGTTTAGCATCGGTGCTGACGTGTTCCGCGCCGAATCGTCGCATACTCTCTTTAGGAAGCAACCGCTATGAGTGTCGATCCTCGCTGGCAGCGAGTGCAACAGCTATTGGAGATCCTCGAAGACGTACCCGTCGCGGATCAGCAGAGCCATTTGACCGCACTGGAGCCAGACGCAAGCCTTCGCGAAGAAGTACTGGGAATGATCGCCGCGATGCGTGATGAGCAAAGCGCCAAGCCAGTCCCATCTGCGCCCGCAGCCGAATCGATGCCATCTGAAATCGGTCCCTACCAGATCCTCCGCAAACTGGGTTCTGGCGGTTGTAGTGTTGTCTATCTGGGCTCCAGGACCGTGGCTGGCATGCTGCAGCAGGTGGCCATCAAAGTCCTTCGAGAGAACCTTCAAGATGCGGCGGATCTGGCTCGTTTCAAGTGGGAGCAGGGAATCCTGGCGCGGCTCGATCATCCTGCGATCGCCCGATTCTTGGATGCAGGAGCTGATAGTCAGGCAAAACCCTACCTGGTGATGGAATATGTCGATGGCGAACCAATCGACAGCTACTGCCGGCGTTTGAGTCTTGGCGAAACTGCAAGGCTGAGGTTGATTGCGAGTGTCCTCGACGCCCTTCATGTGGCGCATCAGAACCTTGTCGTGCATCTCGATTTGAAGCCGTCCAACATCATGGTCGACCGTCGGGGTGCTGTAAAGATTGTCGACTTCGGTACCGCGAAGCTGCTCGAGAATCAAACCGATTGGACGACCACTCGCCAGTTGACGCCGTCCTACGCGAGCCCCGAGCAGTTGCGTGGCGAAGCAGTCTCGACACTTTCGGATCTTTACAGCATCGGGCTTACTTTGCAGGAACTTGTCTCAGAAGTGGGCGGCGTTAAGGCGCGAGCCTCGCTTGCTTCCATCGCTGAACGGGCTTACGGCCGCAACTCGATCAAGACTACTTCGATTCGGCGCGATCTGGATGCGGTGGTCTTTAAGGCTCTTGAGTCAGAGAGCCGATTGCGATATCAGAGTGCCGCCGATTTTGCCGCCGACCTCCGTGCCATTGTCGAGAGCCGTCCGGTGATCGCCCGCAAGCCAACGTTGCAATACAAGGTCGGGAGATTTGTCGCTCGGATCCGGGGCGGGGTGTCGTTGGTTGCCATGCTTGTCGTGGCACTTTTGATCGTTGGCGGATACTCGTTGCGGCAATATACGTAACGTATTGCGGAGGTCGAGCGATCTGCCGCGATTGCAGATTTTCTGCGCACCATGATCGAATCTTCGAGCACAGCCTATAGCGGTGAACCCGCTTTGACGGTTCTTGAAATGATCCGGCGCTCTGCCCCACGCATCGAAAAGACCGTAAATCTGCCGCTGGCCGTGCAGGCTAGCCTTCAGTCCAGCTTTGCTTACGTCGCCCGCGAAGCGGGTCGCGAGGATCTGGCAAAAGACTTGGCCCGACGCTCCGTCACCAGAGCAGATAAAAGTGGTGAGCCGGATCCGCGGGTCATCAGCAGGCAGACTCTGGCTGAGATCTCTCTTCGGCTGGGACAGTGCCCCGAAGCGATTCACCTATTCAATGAGGCAGATGCTCTGTTGGCTTCGGCTCGGCCGCGACTGAAGCCCTTGCAGCTCAACGGCTACTTCATTGCTCGCGCAAACGTTAAATCCAGATGTGAAGCGAACCCACAAGCGGCTGTGGAACTTTACCAGCAAGCTGCCACGATCCAAGGCATCAGCTCAATGTCCGCTGCGGCAACCGCTGTCGGGTTGGCGCTGGAGCTCGCTCGGCTGGGCCGCAATACTGAGGCGGTTCAGGTTGTGGAACGTGGTCTCTCCGCAAGCCGTCAGGACCTCGAAGCACGCTACTTCGAAGTGGCGCTAAAGCGAATTCTCTCTTAGGTACAGCGCAAGGCTGGCAATCGGGCTGAGGCTTTAGCTGCTATCGACCGAGCCATCGGTTTGTCGCGGGGCGCGTGAATCGCTCTGAAGAATTGCGTCTTCATACGCTCCGCAGCGGAATTCTCGCCGAGATGGGCAAAGCCGCTGAAGCCCGCAATGAAGTAGCGGCCACACTCGATAAATCATCCGACGCCGGACCTTCTCGTTGGATGCTCTTCGCCGACGCCGCTGAAGTCTATTCGAAGATTGGCGATTGTGAACTCGCCGCTAAGACTTACTCAGGTGCTGATGCCTTGATTGGCAAGAATTGGCCCAGAGACTGGCTCGGCAACCGGCTCTATTACGCTTCGGAATGTGCCGTAAAGACCAATCCAACTGAGGCCGTTCGCCCCGCCAAAGAAGCGCTGGCAACCTATGGCAACCTGTTGGGCGAGAAGGCAGAACGCCGTACCAGATTGCTAGTACTTTCGATTCCAAAATAGCTGAAGTACGTTGCTGACAGCCATCGCGAACCCTTTTGAAGACCCACTTCATAAGGAGAATGTGATGATCAAACGATGTATCTTGCTGGTGCTTGTATCCAGCCTTTTCGCCGCTGCTGCGCCGATCCAATGGAAGGCCGCTGACGGGGGTAACGACCACTACTATGAGTACTTCCGATCCGTTTCAATATTCAATGGATTCTTTAGCTTTAATACTGCCAAAGCGAATGCGGAAAGCTCTTCCTATCTTGGCCTGAATGGCTATTTGCTCACTGTCACATCTGCGGCGGAAAACGAGTTCATCCGCACCTCGTTCCCTTTCCTTTTCGACCTCGGCAAAACGAGCAACCTTTGGCTTGCTGCCTCGGATGCACAGGTCGACGGACAATACCGATGGGTGAGCGGCCCGGAAGCCGGTCAATTGCTAGCCTACTCGAACTTCGCTACGCCACCAGTGGCACAAGGTACCAGCAATTTTGCTGCGATGGTCATTAATGCCGTAATTCTTGGTGCCCCAACGACGGCTAGATGGACTGAGTACGACGCAACGAATCGAACCCTTGGATGCGCGGTGGAGTACGGTGGCACCACACCCAGTTCCAACGCCGTTCTAGAGCCATCGAGTTGTGTTTTTGCCGCCAGCTCATTGCTTGCCTTGGCAGTCGCGCGCTCCCGTTGGTACCCCAAGACACGCGGTTAAGCACTGGATTTCGGCGGTTGGTCCCAACTGACTAACGGACTGCGGGCGGATTCCCCTACACTCCCACCAAAAGGGGAATCCGCTTTCTATGCGCTTTCTACTGTTTCTTGCTTGCTCTGTTGCAGCCCTTGGCCAGGTGGTCAATGGACGCATCGAACTCCAGATCATCGATTCCACTGGTGCCAGTGTGCCTGGTGCGAAGGTGACCTTAAAAGATAGCCGTCGCCAGATCGCCATGGGTGCCGAAGCAACCACCAGTGGTGACGGCGCTTTTGTTTACGCCAGCCTGTGTCCTTCGATCTATGAAATCCAGGTCGAGGCGACGGGCTTTCGCAAAGCAGTGTTGGGCAACATCGAACTTTTCTCGGGGCAACCCTCCGCCAGACAGTGAAACTGGAATTGGGACAGGTATCGGAGGCCATTTCGGTTGAAGCCAACGCCATTCAGGTCAACACCGCAGATGCCCAGAAAGCCCGCAGCATCAGCATGCGTGAAATCAATACTCTGCCCCAATTGGGGCGCGGTCCGCTGGCGCTCGCCGCACTCACTCCCGGCGTCAGCGTCGATGCTGGAGATCAATCCTTTTCGCGCGTTAACGGCCTGCGTCAGGGCTCCAATAATACTCGCCTCGATGGCATCGACGTCAACGACAACGTGGTGCCGCGCTTTGGGTTGGCGCTCACGCCCTCCAATACCGATTCCGTCGAGGAAGTGCGCATCATCACCAACGGTGGTAAGGCAGAGTTCGGTCGCAGCGCCGGCGCTCAGATTGAAATGGTCACCCGCTCTGGCACCAATCAGTTTCATGGCAACGCCTTCGAATTTCTGCGCAACAGCAAGCTCAATTCCAATACGTTCTTCAATAACGCCGCGAGCACGGCCCGGCCCAAGTTCAACCAGAGTATCTATGGCGGCAGTTTTGGAGGGCCCGCCATCAAGAATAAGGTCTTTTTCTTCGGCAACTTTCAGGGCACTGATTCCCGTCAGGACGTGAGCCGCAACCGAACCGTGGCAACCAGCGAAGCCAAGCAAGGCATTTTCCGTTGGCGCGACTCTGCTGGCAACATCCAATCCTTCGACATCGCTCGCAATGATCCTGCTGGTCGTGGGGTCGACTCCCCTATGCGCAATATATTCAATCTGACGTTGCCAGCCAACAACACCGAGGTCGGGGATGGCCTCAACACTGCCGGACATCGATTGAATATCGCCGCTCCGGCTAAGTCCTATCAGGGCACCGGGAAAGTCGATTGGCAAATGACTCCGCTGCATCGCATCTTCTTCCGCTACTCCAAACTCAAGGCTGAAACCGTCGACAACCTGAATAATGCGGAGCGCACATTTCCCTCCCAAAAAGACAGTGCCATCCTCAATGATCGATATGGCTTTTCGATCGGCTCCGATTGGACCTTGTCGCCCAATCTGATCAACGAATTTCGTGCAGGCCGGCAATTCGGTCTCACACAGTTTCTTCGTCCAGACCGGCCGTCGGGGCCAGCGGTGTTCACGGTTCTGTTTACCGATCCAATCAATACAGCCTTTGGGCAGCACCGCAACACACCAGTGAACGACTTCACCGACAACCTCACAATTTTGCGCGGCAAGCACACCTTGAAAACCGGCGTGAACTTTCGCCATGTGAAGCAATTCGCCGAAAACTTTGCAGGCATTTATCCGAACGTGAACCTCGCCCGTGTCAACGGTAACATCGCGCCAGCCGCCTTGGGGCCCAGACTGGGCAAAGCGGAGTCACCTCCGCCGTGCGCCAGCAATTTGAAAGTCTTTATAACGAGGTGCTCGGGCGCGTTGGACAGATTAACACTACCTTCTACAGCGATCTGGCTCAGTTTCAGTAAGCCGGCTTGCCGCGCGTCCGCAACTTTGACTACAAGGAATTCGGCACATTTTTCCAGGATGACTGGAAGATCCTCCCGAACCTGACGCTAAACACCGGCGTCCGCTGGGAATTCCGCGGAGCGCCCACTGAGATGAATGGCTTTCAGGGCACGCTCAGCCGCGCCGCAGACGTGAATCCAGCAGCAAACATCGCCGACTTCCGCATCCAGAAGTCCGGTGCCTGGTTCGGATTCGATAAGAACAATTTCGCTCCCCGGTTCGGATTCGCCTGGGATCCGTTCAAGAGCGGCAAGACGTCTGTGCGCGGCAGCTATGGCGTTTTCTTTGACCGCATGATCGGCTCGGCCGTCAATACGGTCGATGGCAATACTCCGGGATTCGCTCAGACTGTGAATACGTTCCCGAACGCAACTCCCGGAGCAAACCGAAGCGTCGCCGGCTTGGGGAATTCCGACTATCCACAACGGCCCGGCGCACCGGATCTGTCGCCCGGCCTCACCAGGCAGACCTCGGTCGTTCTGATGAACCCGAATCTTCGCACCGGTTATGTCCACCACTTCAACTTCAGCATCCAGCAGGAGATCGCTCGCAATACGGTACTCGAAGTCGGCTACGTGCGCACGATGGGCGTCAAGCTGTTCATGAACCGCGATCTGAATCGGCCGCGTCTCGATGGAGACTTCCTGAACGCTTGCCGCGAACTTCAGGCATTCCGCTCAAATGGCATTGCCCCCAGCGCCAATAACTCGATGGTCCGCCTGTTTGGCAGTGCCGCCGCTGCGGTATCGGCCATCGGCGGCGGCACGATCGACCAGGGGCTTGCAGGTACAGCCGCGAACACGGTTGATACCTCGGCTGCCAATTACAGCCGCTACGCGGCGGCTGGGCTCAGCAACTTCTACATCCGCAACTTCCCTCAATGCAACCAGTTCATTTATGGCACCAACGACGGCCGCAGCCACTACAACGGCCTGCAGATGTCCCTCTCGCGCAATGCGGGCGGGCTGCGTGCGACTGTGAACTACACCTATTCGAAGGCCCTCGATAACTCCTCTGACGAGGCAACGGCTTCACCGCCGCAGGGTCTCCTCTCGATAACTTCGACCTCAGCTCCAACTACGGTCGCATCACTGCGGACCGTCCCCATGTCATGAACTTCCTGGCCAGCTATGCGCTGCCTTTTGGCCGCAACAAGCGCTTCCTCACCGATGCGCCAGCGATCGTCAACAAGTTCATTGGCGACTGGGATCTCGGTGTGATTGGCATCCTCCAGTCTGGCCGGCCCTTGCCGATTCTGAGCGGTCGCCGTACTGCTGGCTCCACAGCCAGTCAATTGGCTGACTTCAATGGCACAGATCGGTCGATGGGACAGGTGCGCGTCCAGGGCAATGGCGTCTTCTATTTCCTGCCCGATGAAATCAGCCGCTTCGCTTTCGCCCCTGCTGGCAGCGTCGGCTCGTCTGGCCGCAACAACTTCCGTGGCCCCGGCTTCTACAATCTCGATCTCGCCTTGTCCAAGAAGATTCCACTCACGGAACGCTTCAAGCTCGGCTTCCGCATGGAGATGTTCAACGCATTGAACAAGGCGAACTTCGACAACCCAAACAACAACTTCTCGATCCCGAACTCATTCGGCCGGATCACCGCGCTCGTGAACGGTTCGTCCGGCAATGGTGCTCGTGTCATGCAGGCTGCACTTCGCTTAGACTTTTAGGCATGCAGCGCCGCTCTTTTCTGGCTCTTTCTGGCGCGGCTGCGATTTCGCAAGCCGCGCCTTCTGGTATGCGCATTGGTGTGACGGATTGGAACCTGAGCCTCTCCGGGAAACTCGAGGCCATCGACCTGGCGGCACAGATCGGCTTCGCCGGGATCGAGGTCTCGCTAGGCCGCAAGCCTGTCAATGGCAAGTTGCCGTTCGCTGATCCCGCCCTTCACGCGGCCCATTTCAAGCGAGCTCGCGAAAAAGGAATCGAGCTCGTCTCAACTTGCCTCGATATCCTTCACGTTAATGGCCTGAAGAACGACAAGCTAGCGGAGACCTGGCTGGCTCAAGCGATCGAAATCAACCGTAGCTTGGGCCTTCGCGTCATCCTGCTGCCGTTCTTTGGTGCCCGGCAATTGGAGACCCATGCCGAAATGGATTACACAGCCGATGTCCTGCGCAATTTTGCGCCTACCGCTGAAAAGGCGAATGTCGTGCTCGGGCTTGAAAACACCAATTCCGCCCGGGATAACATTCGAATCCTCGACCGTGCCCGGTCGGCCGCCATACAGGTGTTTTATGACACAGGGAATTCATTCTCCCGAGGCCATGACATCTATCGCGAAATCCCCATGCTCGGCAAAGAACGGATCTGTCAGTTTCACCTTAAGGACAATCCGAGCTTCATGGGGCAGGGCGGAATCGACTTTGCGAAAGTAATCGATGCCATTCGAGGGATCGGACATCAGGGTTTCCTTGATTTAGAGACCTCGTCCCCCACTCGCGACATCCCCGCAGACATGGCCAGAAATCTCAAGTTCCTGAAATCATTTACGGCCGGATAACTATACACTTTGCGGTGGTGTATAGCGTCAAGTTAGGCACTCTAAAACCAATTGTCATTCATTCTGGAAGACGCGTAATTTTTTTGCATGTCGGCTCAAAGTTTGAGAAAAATAGAAATTTTTGCAACTCCCTCCGTTGACAACCGTCTAATGGCGGTCTACCCTTCAATTAGCTATCACGTCTCAACGATGTGACAACAGATCTTAAATGTACGGAGGATCCTCGAATGACTTTTCAAGTCGGCGAAAAAGTGGTTTATCCCAACCACGGCGTCGGAACGATCGAAAACATCAGTGTTCGTTCATTCGGTGCTCAGAACGAGCGGTTTTATCTTCTCCGTTTGGCCTACAGTTCGATGACTGTAATGGTTCCTTTCTCGCACGCCGAGGAAGTTGGACTTCGCAAGGTCACTCGTAATACTGAAGTTGCCAAAGTTTTGAACTTCCTCGCCTCCGGTACACCCCGTTGGAACCCCGATTGGAAGCATCGTTTCAAAGAAAACACCGAAAAGATGAGCAAGGGCTCGCTGCTTGAAATCGCAGAGGTTTTTAAGACCTTGTTGCTGATCCAGGGTGACAAGCCGCTCAGCTTCCGCGAAAAGAAGATGCTGGAGCGCAGCCGCCAAATGCTGCTGGCCGAAGTCGCCATCTCCCGTACCTTAGCTGAAAAAGACGCGATTGAACTTCTGAGCCGTTCTTTACTCAAGTTCAAGCTCCGTTTCCCGGAACCCATCTAAGGGTTTCCCCAAACCAAATCCTCAGTTGTTGAAAAGCCGGGCTCGCAAGCCCGGCTTTTCCTTTGCAAAATCTACCGGAGGGGTATAAGGAATCTCTGTAGACCTGCCGATACAACCTTAGACGGTAGTGTCCCAGATGAATTGTCTCCACTGCGGCAAGAAGCTCCCCATGGTGAAAAAACTCACCTCAGAGGAGTTCTGTTCCGTCGCGCATCGCCAGGCCTATCATGATGAGCAGGAACAACTTGCGGTTGCTCGCCTGCTTGAAGACCGGCAACGGCGCAAGCCCTCCCGTAAGCAGCGCAATAAGGAGAATTCTCCCGCGTTTGCCAGCTTCCTTTACGAGAATGTGGGCCTCCGCACCATTGCGCCCGCACCATGGCTGGCTGCCCTGGACCTTCAATTCAAGCCGGACACTCAAGTTCCAGGTAGTTATCTGCGCCTATCCGCAGCCAAATCTGGTTTGGCCGCCCCCGAAATTGGTGCGCAGGTCCCTTCACCTTTTGGGAGTGCCAGCGTCGAGCACGCGATGGCAGCACTTTCTCAGGTGCAACTGCTCAACCCTCCTTCCGAGTTTTGCATTGTAAGGCTGGCGCCTGAACGTAGCTCGTCACCGGTAGAGGTCCCGCTAGAAAACTCGATCGTGATCCCTGTCAGTGCTGAGTTTCCCGAGGCGATTGAACCCGTCCTCGTCCCCGTCACGCCACTCACTCCAGTAGAACTCCCTTCATCGAGGCTCCAGCCAAAGCAGAATCTGCCCCTCGACGCTGTTGATTTCACTCGTGCGGCCGGCGCTCAGTTGCCATTTGATCTTGCACTGCGCTATGAACCAATCACCGCGCCGTACCCAGATCTCCCAGTCGCGCATGATGAACAATTGGTCCCGGGGACAAGTCTTTCGATGGCGGCTTATCCGGCAACGGAACCTGACCTGTCAGATTGCCAAGTCCCTGCATTGCAACCCGAAATCGAAGCCGCCGCGGAGTGGTTGCCTTCTGAGTTGATTGCAGATCTGAAACAGCCCATGGGGCTTTCGCCGATTCAGGGGCAAACTGAATTCCAGATCGGTTTTGCCGTCCAGGAAAATGAACCGGCCTTACCGCTTGCCGGCGGACTGAAACGCCCGCTCCTGGTTAAGCCCTTGCTGCCAAAGTCTCCCGCATTGCCGGAGAAGTTGGCTGATGCTGCGGCACAGAACACTCCTGTCAGCCTGCCCGTGCAGGCCACCGAATCCTTACGCGCGCCACGCATCGCCTGCTTTGCAGGTTCAATTCAGAGGCTCTTCGCTCGCCCGCTTGCGATTGCGCCGCGCAAACCGAGCCTGGCTTCCGCTGGGGAGTTTCCGCAACCAATTCCCGAGATACTGCTTTCGGCCCAAAGCCAATCCTCAGTTGCAATCCTCAACCGTACGCAAGGGAAATGCGAACCTTACGAGAACTTGTTCTCACACCCCGAATCCTTCTTGAAGAGCGTTGTGGGGAACTGGACCGCGGCGGACAGCCTATTTGCCTTCAACGAGCCGATTCCGCCTAAAGCCCGCATCGCAAGTGTGCGTCGCTCGACTTTGTCGGTTCTGGCCAAAACATTTCGCGCCTCGCGCCAAACAGGCATCTCGGTTCATCCCGATCCAGCGATCCAGCCGCCTGTCATGCGCGAATGGCAACACCCTGAAAAGCTGGCGCTCATTTGCCCCAAACCGCAGTTGCGCATCCTTCCGGCTCGCACCTCAAATTCTGCCTTGTCCGCGCTCAGCCCGTTCTCTGGCGCCAGTTATCAAAAATCATGGGAAGCTCTGACCCGCCGTTGGCATGAGGCCCCGAACGATTTGCGCTGGATTGCGATCTCCCGCTCCGCGATTTTGATGGACAGCTCCCTGGGACATTTCATAGAGAAAATGTTCGAAAGGAGATGTTCGATGTCGAGAGAAAACAAACACGATTCCGGGGCTGCGGAAGGAGCCCGGAGGGC
>Ga0194134_10002499_pt1 | contig 21655 bp, 37 predicted proteins | sample TA2KigOff0mmetaG_FD_148602 | JGI IMG/M metagenome (GOLD analysis project Ga0194134, IMG submission 148602) | Freshwater microbial communities from Lake Tanganyika, Tanzania - TA2015056 Kigoma Offshore 0m | ecosystem: Environmental > Aquatic > Freshwater > Lake | place: Tanzania: Lake Tanganyika... | reverse complement strand
CTATCAGGGCGGGCATCAATTACAGCAGGGCTACCAATTGGAGAACCAAACTGCCAAGCGGCTTTTTCAAAAAACTTCTTTTTGGCTTCGCTGGTTACTGACTTATCTGTTGGTTTTTTACCAAGTCCCATATCATATAAAGCCATTTGGTAGTTCCACTCAGAAGTATAGGAGTCAACCCATTCTTTCTTTGAGTCATTTCCATTTAGATATAGTAAAAAGTTTCTAAGATAAGCAGGGGTAAATACTTGAGTGGCAGCCTTACCTAAATCAGTTTCAAGCCCATATGGAAATAGTTCTTCATAAGAATATCCAGGTACTTTACCTAATGTTTCATTAATTGATTTTTTAAGGATTTCATCGTTGCCAGGTTTAAGAGCCAATACCTGACCAAGCGCAGCGGGAACAACATATGAAGGGCCAGCGAAGTTGGCAAGGAAGTTTATGGCTCTAGTTCCAACCATAACTCCTCGACCTTGATTTAATCCAAGTTCTTTGGTTCCTGGGATTATTAGGTATTCTGCATCTAAAACATCTTCAACTGGATTTCCGTATTTATCTACACCAAAGGAATTATATATTCCATAATAAGAGTTAAGGAATCCAGACATACGTTGAGGCGCCTTGGCGGCAAAACGAGTATAGCGATAAATACCACTAGCAGATGCGTTAGGGAATGCAAGAACTGTGCGGGCTACAAACAGCGCTCTATTCTGACGACGAATCGAATAGAATGTCTTTTCTGCTTCTTTAACCATTTCAATTGCTGCTGCTTGGCGAACAGAGTTAACGGTTCCCGTTGTAATATCGTAGCCTTGAGATGATAGTAATTCTAGTTTTTGCGCTACGCGTTGCTTCAACTCTACGCTACCCCAAGCCCAACGAATTACGTTTTCAGGGGCGGCAAGGAGGGACCAGGCTTTACCTGTTAGTCTGTCAAAGCCTTGCAAAAAACTTCCAGCTTGCATAAGAGGCGTTGCGTATTTATTCTCAAGCGGATTAATTGGGGTTAATCTATCTAGTTTATCGCCCAACAATTGCGCTAATTGATTACCGCGAACCTCGCCTTGAAGCGCAGCAGCCTTTGCTTCTAGGGTCGGTAGATAACGATTAACGTATGAAATCTGGTCATCGATAATATCTATAATATCTGAAGCATCTCTACCGAACTCATCTGCATAAGCACGCCCTGGGCGTTTTAATCCCCAAGTTTGAATAATCTCATCACGAGAACGACCAGCAAGAATCTGGTCAATTAGTTGGTCTCCACGCATATAATTATTAACTGTATATGCTAGTTCATCAAAATACAATGGATTAGTAACGTCTGTTATACCGTTAGCAGTGCGTCGACCAAGCATTTGAGTACGAGTAGCAAATTGTTTATCGCCAAGTATTTCTATTTCACGTGTGTGACGGTTAGATATTTCAGCTTTATAGGCACTACCTAGATGATTCTGGCTTTCAAGACGAGGAAGCATAACGCTCTGTCCATTACTTAAGACATAAGTTTCTTCTTCTTGGCGCCCGCGCCTGCGAATTCTGGCATTATCTACAACAGAAAATTCATCAGCAAGTTCCTTGCGGGTTGGGCCCATAGAAACCAGTAATGCATCAATATCATCATAAGCACTCTTAACTGCAGCATTTACTGTATTAAGGTCAGGGGCTAAAGTGTTGATATCTCCTGCAGCCCTGGTAATAGCCAACTCTGCAGCACGGATTTCACCAGCAATCTTAGGGTCTTTTAATGTCTTAAGATATTGAACTCGGCGAATCAAACCATAAAGGGTTGGGACTTCTTCTCTTTGTAGCCCAAACTCTCGCGCTCTATCGCGCATTCTTCCTTCTAGGTTATTAATCAATCGTTCTGCTGCACGAAGGTCATCTGCTACTTGAGCAACATTCTCTGCCCTAGTTGCTGGAGAGCGGGCGCCAGTATTAACAAAAAACTCAACCCATTCGGCTACGGCGTTATCAACTATATCTACAGCCTTGTCATACTGCTGTGTCAACAAAGCATATTCTTCTTTAATAGCCTTGCGACGAGCAACGCTTTTAATGTTAGCCTTATTTACTAACTGATTAAATCTTTGTTTATTATTAAATAAAGTATTTTTAACAAAAGTTTCCGTGCTGTCAGTAATAAACTTAGAACCTTGCGACATAAGCGCTGCGTTAAATGGTTCAAAAATTGAGTTTTTAGGAATATATGCTGGACGAACCAGTTGAGCAAATGAGAATATTCTGTTTCCGCCTTCAAAGAGAAAACGTCCAGCAGAAGTAAAGTTCATTTTTGTTGGACTAAGAGCGCCGTTAACCGAACTAGCCTCACGAACAATCTTGCCTACTGGAATCAATGGGGTAGAACTGGCAAGTTGGCGTTGAGTCTGTGGGTCAATAACGGTGCGAACACCACTTGGGTCCATAGCAAAAGAATCACGACGAAGGTCAGAGTGATATCTAGTAAGGTTTTCTGAAAACTCATTAATGAATTGTTGAGCCTGATTACGGCCAAGACCCATTGTTGCTAAAGTATCAATTGCTACTTCTTTGTTTACCTGTTGAAAAAGTAATTCTCTTTCTGCATCAGTTCTTGCTACTAAGACTTTATCAATAAGATTTCTGCGATACTCAGCAGCAGTAATAGTTGAACCGTTCTTAAGTTGCACTGCATTAGTACCACGAGCAAAAAGCGGGATGTCATCTAGCCAAGCATTCAACTCTTCTATTGCATCTCCAGGTCTTAGACCTGAATGAGTTACAAATCCACGTGGAAGTTTACCGCCAACAAACTGAACTAGAGCAGTCGCAGCGCCTCCGCGCTTACCGCTTCCAATAAGAATCTGAGATATACCGCCGACGTTGCTGTAGTCACGGACTTGTGTTGCTGCAGCGAGTTCTTGTTTTCTTGTACGAACTTTGGCTACTGCTTCGCGGACGATTGGAATTACTGGCTCAACTGGTTTGTATCCTTGACCAAGCACACGAGGCTGAGGTAGGAATGCGCCAGTTTGAACATCAAATTCATCGCGCAAGAAAGCATTAAAAATACGCTCAGACTCTGGATTCTTAGCAATTGCATCATCAAATGCTTGGCTCCAACGTTCACGAGCTTGATTATTATATGAACGATATGCGTTATTCTTCATAAATTCTGCAGATATTTCTGCTGCAGCATCTGATAAATACCACAAATCGTCAGCCTTCTTAGCCTGCATTAAGCGTGCTATTGCTGGGGCGTAGCCTTTATCAGCAAGCAGAAGGTCACGAACAAAGTTAGGGTCTTCGGTTTCTTTAATTAAAGTTGCTAAACGAGGGTTGTTAGTGTGAGGTTTTAGAATCTTATTAATAAGAACAATGTCTTTTGTATTAGCAAGGTTAACTATATCAGTACCAAATACAGTTGTTGTTCTGCCAGAAATCTGGTCATCTGCTAGTTTCTCTAATTTAGAAAGAGCATTTACATCGTAAACATTAAGTTTATTACTTAGGCCAGCGGCTCTTGCTGCAGCCTTGGCTGCTGAAAGGCTTATGCTTACTGAACCGATAATTGCTGCGTTTCCAATTAAAGCATCAGTAAAACCAGTAAGCCAGCGACCCGTAGTGTTATCAGTAAAATTAGCCTCAATATCTGCATCATTCCAAAGATTAACGCGGTCAATATCTATTCCGCCATCTTCTAAGATAGCATCAGATATACCTGTAATATGAAATGGGTTTAAATAAGACTTTGTAAGTGCTACACCAAGAGAAACATCTTTGCTTCGATTATATGCAGTCTGGATATCACTAAACTGAATTCCTTTGCCGTAGGCATCATCTTCAAATAAAGGACTTTTTGGGTCAGTTAATAACGCTGCCGTTGATATTGGACGTTTCACTAAAGGACTAAATACTTTTTCTTCTGCCTTTATTGCAACTTGTAGCAATGGGTCGTAAGGGATAGCGGCCTCTGCTGCAGTTTGCGCTGCGTAATCAGCCATACCATCTTTAAGAAAGGCATTTAAATCAGTACCAGACTCACGTGATACTTGCGATGCAAGGCGGGTGGTTCCTATTTTTGCCCCAGCGGCTAGCGATGCAGCACCAGGACCTGCGCCAATTTGTGTGCTAAGGGCCTGAAAAGGAGCAGTAATTCCTTTACCAAGTTGGCCAGCAGCCTGACTTAATCCTTTTTTAACTGGCTCAGGAATAACGCTAGCAACAACCTTTGCTCCAGTTAAAATATTCTTAGTGTTTTCCTGTAGAGCCCTCTTAGCAATATTCCAAGGAGAAAGTCTGTCGACAATTTTTTCCATAGCGTCTTTGTCGCCAGTAAAAGATTTTCTAAAGTCACTCCAAAAAGACATTTAGAACTCCAAATATTCTAGGTTAAAAGTGGAGGGTTCTCCACCCTTAACATCTTCGTTGGTAATTTCTCTAATAAAATCATCTCTATCGGTAGAGCTCTGCCAAGGAATCATTGACAACATAAAAGCAATACCAAAGTTTTCGTAACCTAATGAGTTACCAAATTTGTCAAGATGGTCGAAGAATGTATTCTCCATCCATCTCATTACAATATCTCCCGTAGTAACGCGTTAACCATTCTTTTATAAGAATCAGGCGCTCCAGGCAAACGTGCTGCGTTAACCAAATCATTTCTATATTTTTTAATTAATTCAACGTTTTCAATTTGACGCGTGTCAGAACTTAAACTTTTTGGAAGAACTTCACTCCCTCGCCCGTCGCCAAAGTCTACACCATCTGAGATGGGTCTAAATTCTGTTGGTTCTGAATCAAGAGTATCGAGTGAGCTTAAAAGTTCAGCAAGAGATACTCCACTAGGAACTTTTGATGCTGGATTAGCAGCATTTGCAGTTGTTGATACGTTGCCACCTTGAGCAATCTGCTGTTCCATAGCAATATTTTCTCCTTGAGGAAGTCCGGACATACGAAGTTGTGTAGCTTTTGCTACTTTTTCAGCCACAAACTTTCCTGATTGACCATTGCCACCATTACCAGAAACGCTCATAACATTGTTTTGTTTTGCAGTAGGGCGTAATCCTCCGCTTACCATTACTTCTCCTCTGGTGTATATGAATATTCTTCAGCGCTTAATAACATACCTTTGGCTAACCAAGGATTCATATTGTCACTGACGTCTGTCATAAGATAACGTGTGCCTTCATAATCACTCCACTCACTTACTAACACCCAACCAGTGCATATCTGGCTACTTGAATCCTCTAACTCTTCAGCAAGGATTCTCATTGCGTCATCTATAGCACTATTAAATTTTTTCATTTGTATTGAATTTCTTCATAGAATGGAGGCGCTGAATAAGCACTTACCTTAGATGCTATCTCCATTGCCCGCGTTGGTTCTGCTCCTGCATATAGAGCACCTAAGGCAAAAGAACCTCCGCTGCCTATGGCATACATATTGTCTTCGTTCTTCATTACCGATAGGTCTTCGTCTATATCGAAAAGTTCTCCACCGACTGCTATCAAGAACTGAAACCTTGTCCCATCCTTTTTATCTTCATCAAAATTATAACCATTGTCAATTAAGCATTTACGTAAAGATGGCATCACTTTAGTAATCATAAAGCGATAAATATCTTTTTTGTCTTTTGTTGTAAACTGAGGTGGTATCCAAACGTTCTGGGCTATGTCGCAAGGGGCTACTTCGCCCGCTCCTGCTATTAGTAACGCACCGCGTGATGATATTTTTTTCATTACCCTATGGGCATATATACGACCAGCATCGTCGGTAACACGACTGTCAGAAACAATTATGCTGTGGTCGTCATATTCAATTCCGATAATTGTTGTCACGTGTCCCCTCCTAAATTATCTTCGCCGAATACTTCTTACGCTTGCGTTTGCCTCTCCAGCCCCTGATAAACTTGAAAGAAGACTTAAAATATTTGGACTAGCCTGGGCAGGTGGTAATTCTATTGGTGCTTCACCAGGAAGAGCGCCTTCTGCTGGAGCGCCTAAGGGAGCAGGGGACGGTTGCTCAACCATTTGTTCGGTGGCCCCAGCAGAAGGAACTTGTTCTGCAGGTACGAATGTATCTTCAATCGCATCCTCAAGTGCTACGCCCTTTTGGCGAGCCTTAATAACTGCAGCAATCTTACGCACAACTTCAGACGCATCTCCCCCTTGTGTTGCCATTGCAGGTATTGCCTGAGTGTATGCTTGTAGAGAACTAAGCAAAGCTTGGCGCATATTTTCAACTTCAATTTTTTCTAACTCTTGCGTAACGTTTACGGTGAATGGAAGTTCACGCATAGCGAGGTCTTTAGAGATAAGTCCTCCGCCTAGAGCCTGTAGCATAAATATGAGACCTTGGGCTGGGTTAAGACCTGCAAGCATTCCGTAACGCACATCGGCTGAATAATCACCTTTTATGTCTTTAGAAGGGCTATAAGTAATTTCATATGGCGAACCAGAATCAACGCCACGAATTGTCTTAACATCTGAAAAGATTTTTTCATCTACTTCAAAACAAATTTGAATTACATCGCGCAAAGCGCTAGCAAAGATTGCTTGCGCTGATTTTACTTGAGTGTCAAATGCACCCATAAGAGCTTGTACGCCCTGGCCAGTTACTATAGAGGCATCAATGTTACCCGTGCGTCCTTCAGGATAACGTGCACCTACGCGTAATTCTTGATTGAGTAGTGTCTGTTCGGTAAACGCCCCTTGTGGCAGAGAGAGCTCTACACGACGAACTCCTGCTGGACTATTTGTGCGAATAACCGCATCGCCACCAAGTTGTAGCTCTTGTACATCTTGCGGAAGCACGATAGGGGCCTGCACTGATTTTTCTGCTGCCTCCATAGCAAGAAGCGCAAAACGATTACGAAGCAATTGAATACCGATAATGTCATCAAATTGCCCACGCATCTCTCCGTCAATGGAAGGCTTACGTGCACAAACAATCATTATTTTGCCTAGAGGATTCTTGGCTTGAGATAGAACTAAATTACCTTTTGTGGGTAGGTACACCACTGATTGTTCTTCATCATAATAACGAATCATATCAACCTGTTGAGTTAAACTTTGTTCGTAACGAAGCTTACCTAATAGTTGATATTCAAATTCAGGGAACGAAGAAACAAGTTCGCCTAATGTCATAATATAGCGTTTAGCAAAAGCAACGCAACGTCCATAGCGGTCAAACTCAGGGTAAGCACCTATTGGGTTTTCTAGGCGAATGCGTGGCAGTTTTGCTTCTTCATCCAGTTCAATTATGAACGGGAGGAATCCATATGTTAAGTACCAATCCGCTCCTTGATACATTTGTACAGATAAATCTGAATGAGCAAAATAATTAGAGGCAATGCGAGTGCGAGTATCAGCAAATTTACGAGCACGGTCAGAAATTGAGTTTGCTGCATTACAGTTAACCGCTGGTAGTGGCGCCATAACTTCAGAAAGGTCTCGCGCAACAATGTCCACAAAATTTGCAACGACATTTGCATCTACCCCTTCTGGAAAAAATTCAGGATATACGCTAGAAATCTGACCTTTACGAACAGCAAGAACGTTGAGATTGCGAGCGTCCCTGTCTGTAGCGCGATAGCGCAAAGATTCAACTCTTGCTGCTACCTGTTCAATTGAAAGTGTCATTATATCCTATCCGTATGTCTGTTGCCATTGTTCTGCAATGGCTTCGTCTAAGTTAATTGAATATCTTCTATTCGTCTGGGCTCTGGTTGCCCATCGATTTTGAACCCAACGTTGTTGCGAAATATTTTTTTGCATCAGCTCGCGTATCCGAATGACAACAAACCAAAGAGCCATAACGCAGTCGGTTGGATTTTTTGTTTCGGGCTTCCAAGTAATTAATTGTTGAACTAATGACTTAAGACCCTCGCTACCCTCGTTGCTAGGTAGTTGTATCAAATTGTTATCTTGGAATCTTCCATCTCTAAGAGTACCGAAAAGACTCGACATAGAAGCCACACCAAAGTTAGTATCCCACTTATTACGACCAGTGAAATGAGAATTGAGTTGACAACCGTATGTCGCAAGCCAGTTTCGTAAGTCGTCATCTAGGGCATATGCTTTCTGATGTGCATTGATTTCGATTCGTAATTCTTGTGGTTTGTAACGTTGCACCCAATCTTCAATTAACGTGCGTATCTTTATAGGTGTCGGGTCAACCATATTGATGCAATCAAGGACGTAAATCATCGAATCAATCTTGTTGTACGTCGCTACTACCGCTGCTGTGTTTCCGGTCATTGCAGGGTCAAGACCTATAACGGTATACCCCTCGACTTGTTGTGGATGACCTGCAGCGCCTGGTTTAAGCGGTCCGCGCTTTCGCATACCATTGACACATCCTGCAATTGCTGTTGGCGCGAATATGGCATCTTCGGTAACGTCTTCTTGTTGGTAGACCATAGCCCAGACGCTCGGAGCGACTTCACTGCGCCTAGTAAAAAGCGCGGGTCCATCCCATTTTGGATAAAATCCATCGGCATCTACTTCGTCATTCTCGCCTTCAGGGCGGTCAGTCTTAGCCCACAATGTTTTCCAATTAACGGGCTTTTCATCAAACTCGAGGACTGCTGGCATTGCTACGTATGTAAATGGCGATTTTCCACCAGTCCAGTTAGAGCCGTCCCTTATCTGCTTGTATAGGTCAACGGGTGCAACACGGGTTCCTACAATAAGTAATTTTCCGTGTCGACCCAAACGCGTGATAACTTCTTTTTGAAGCCATTCAATTTGCTTCTCCCATTCGTGGGAATTGGAGTTCATCACGACATCATCAAGGATAATCAAGTCGGCACGAGCACCGTAAATTTGACTACCAAAACCAAGGGCTTGCACCGTAGGGTCTTTCTCGCCAGAGTCTCTACCAGTGCCTAGATAAATCATATCAGCGGACCACGTAGGCGAGTCCGCTTTATATCCGCCATTAGGGCCAAAGGCTGTTTGAAGCTTAATCCAAGACGGATGACTTAACCTAGTCTTGATGGCTGAAAGAAACTTACGGGCCATACCTTGAGTCTTAGAAACTAAAATAATTCTGATGTTAGGGTCGGTAGCGATTCGATAGGTAACATAGTTTATGGTCAGCACCGTGCTCTTGGCGTGCTCGGGTGGGACGTTTACCAATATCCGATTTGCTGCACCTGGCTCATAAGTCATTGCAGGGTGTAGCCACCTAGGCTCTTTACCGTCAATCAAATCAATCCAGTCAAGTTGATGCGGGAAAAGCTGGGTTTCTAAAAATTCAATTGAAAAATCCTCAAAGGAGATTTCCTTGAGGTTCTTTAAATCGGACCTGACCCCTTTACCCTCTAGCCTTGACTTGTCCGACCTAGCCTTGAAATCAGGATTATTCATCACCCATTGGCGGAAAGTCACTTCGTTGCGGTTGACCGACTCCATAGCCGCTTTGATGGTGCTACCTTGGCTCAGTTGAAGCAACACTCGCTCTTGAGCCTCGGCCTTTGTTATGTCAATCTTGCCAGCTTTTCTACCCATCAAGTATCCTCGTTAAAACTTACTTAAAACGCCCCTTTATAAACGGTCAGAATACGGGCACCTGAAATATATAATATTTTTTTTTATATAATATAACGTCGCGTAGCCCGCAAGAGGCGGAGCGACGCTCCGTATAAATATATAAATATTTATACATATATAGATAACCTGTTCAAATCATAAAACCGAACAGATTTTTGTCATATATTTTAAAAAATCGCCCTTTGGGCGTCATTATGTCTGATTTATACATATATGGGGGCCATATAACAGAAAATTTTAGCTTGACTATATAGTATATATATACGCAAGTTTAATAGGCCTGGGGTCAAACCTCCTTGTGTGGTCTGCTTGGTCTGGCTGTAGGTCTTCCCTAAGGGGTCCTTGGCTTTTCTTAAGACATAAAGCAAATGTCGACATATATATAAATCGAGATTTCTGGGCTAATAATGAAAATAAAGGGGCAAGGAATGAAAGTTTAGGGGCTGCAAGACTATCTCCCCTCCCCCCCTGCATATGTAGAGCGGGCCGTATTGAAGAAAAAAAAAGAAAGGCAGGCGGGCCATAAATTCAAACCCTCAACCAATGGGCGAGAGTTACGACACGCCCGAGCGCGGGTAAATATTTTTCAAAATCTTTCAAAATCTCTTGACACGCTGCGCCTTAAGGCTTAAAGTTCATCATCGGGAAAATGTCCCGAGACAGGAGAAAAGAAAATGAGCCAGAAATACACCGTCACATTCAAGGTTAGCGATTTGACTAACATCAAGAACGACCAGGTAGACCTCGAAAATTATTTCCGTGACCTACTCAAGAACATCACCCTACCCGCCCTAGGGATGGAATTAGTTCCCCTAACCCTCGAGGTGAAGAAGGCCCGCAAATAGGCAAGACCGCCCCCCGCCCGTAAGACGGCGACGGCTCAAGACCGACGGGGGGCACTATCGGCAGGAGATACCTAGCCGAGACAGGAGAAAAAAAATGAACACCGCAACACTTACCAAGAGCGAGAGACTATCGGTAATCGTGGCAGCCCTAGAATCGGCCCACGAGACTATCCGCGAGAAGACCGGCGCCCCCCGCGCCACCATAAACGTGGCAAGAAAGACGGGGCGCACGATGGGCCACTTTACGCACGCCAAACTATGGAAAGCGGGCGAAGAATCATTCCACGAGATAATGATAAGCGCGAACTATTTCGAGCGAGGCGCCCGCGCCGTGCTTGGAACTCTTCTCCACGAGGTAGCCCACTCGATAGACCTACAGAATGGAATTCAAGGCACGAGCGGGGATGGTTATCACAACCAAAAATTCAAGGCTACCGCCGAGAGCCTAGGGCTAACGATTACTCAAGCTAAGGGCATCGGATGGAGCGTCACCGAGGTGAGCGACGCGTGCGCCGAGCGATGGGCGGAGGCCTTGGCCCTTATCGAAAACGGCTTAGCCCTTATGGCAGACACCGAGCAGGCCAAGAAAACCGGAGGGAGAAATAAGAACCTCAAAGTGGCAGAGTGCCGATGTGGCGAAAAAATCCGGCTCTCGGCCTCGGTCCTTGAAAAATGCGCCCCGATGTGCAATGCTTGCGGGTGTAATTTCATAGCGAAAGCATAAGGCGAAACCTAGCCCCCCGAGAGGGGGGCGACGGTCTTAGGGTAAACGCCCTAACTGAAGAGCCTAAAAGACTTTCAGACTTAAGACAGGAGAAAAAAAAATGATAAAGTACCTTAATAAATGGCAAGGCGTAGCAGATACAGCAGCGCAGACAGGAAACGAGGCTCTCGAATTATGGGCAAGCCTCGCCCTGATTGCACCCTTCGCGGTGATAGCTGGAGTCCTCTTAGTGGCTGGATGGGCACTCAAGCAATGGGCGGAGAGCAATTACATCATTTAAAAAAATGTGATGAGAATCACAGCCCCGCACTCTTGACAGGGAGCGGATGGAGCGAGACCATAGCGGGGCACGAGGCGGAAGAGCTCCGCCCAAGTAAGACAGGAGAAAAGAAATGAAGCAAACAAATCAGCGTGATGCGATTTACAACATAGCAACGCGCCGAGAGTTCAAAGCCTCAGCCCTATCGGGAACAAGCACGGCAACAGGGGCGGGAAAGTTAGACAACGAGGAAACCGCACGCTATAACGAGGCAGTTAGAGGGGGCGCGAATTATTTCGTTTATTCATACTCGACCCCTATTGCGTGGCATACCCCCGCTGGCTGGTATGCAGTAACCCAGAAGTTCAGCGTTACAACGAGCAGGCACCAGAACTACACCCGCCGAGCAATCTCGGAACATTATCGCGATTTCACAAATGGCAGAGTTAACTTTTGCAGTTGAGACAAAGGGGCGGGAAAGTCCCGCCCTATGACTTAAGACAGGAGAAAAAATGGAAACGACAACACCTACAGCACGAGAGCAGTTCGTGAGTGATTATTGCCTAGTAGTGGACAACGAAAGCGAGCCGTTCGAAGACATCCTAAGAAGAGAAAACACGAGGGCGGGCAGCGTCTCGGGTTTATCGGATGAGTTAAGAGAGGCATTTGAAAATTACATTTCAGAGGTGGCAGACAGAGAATCAGAGGCGGGCTATGAGGTGGGCTCGATGTTAATCCGACAAATGCTAACCGGATTTGGCTCGGCGGTCTTCGATGATATAGCCCGCCATTACATCGAGAAGCTAGAGGAAAGCAAGAAATAGAAAGACAGCCCCCGCACTCGACAGCGGGCGCAGGCTCAAGACCTAGCGGGGGCACAATAGGGGAAAAGCTCCCCTATTACTTAAGACAGGAGAAAAGAAATGGCAAGTGAAAGAGTTAATCAACGACTAGAAAAGTTGGAGCAAAGCGAGGAGATTATTTTCTCTCTACGTGATAAGATTGAAAAGCAAATCAATAAAATTATCGGAAAGAAACTTAATCACACTCAGTTTTTACTACTTCGCACACAATTTAAAGAGTTTGAAAAGTGCGAGGACAACCTCCAAAACGTCCAAGAACAAATGGCAGAGTTAACTTTTGCAGTTTAGCATTACAGCCCCCGCGCTACAGGCTACGGGTTCACAATCCGACGGGGGCACGGTGAGGGAAGAGTTCCCTTACTACTTAAGACAGGAGAAAAATAAATGAACAAAAAACAAGCAAAAGAAATAATAGGTGACGCAACCCAAGATGAATTACGTCAAATTCTTGAGGAACTTAATGCTAAAGAGTTTCTTTATTTGGAATCCGACATAGAGCGAAAACAAGCAGTAAAACTTTTACTTAAGACAGAAGAACAAAAATGAAAGGTTATAATTACTACACCGTGACAGTTAATGCCGACGGACAAGAAGGAAAACTAAAATACTCAGATGTTATATGTGGTGACTGCCTAGCACCCCTGGCAGAGTGTACGCATAGTTATATCTTAAGACAGGAGAAAAATAAATGGAAACCTTTAAAGAAATATTGACGGGCCTACACTTAGGCGGTATATTTGCACTACTACAGATGGTCCTATATACGCTAATCTTATTTGGCGTAGCGGTTCTATCGTGGTGGATAACAATCATAATAACAGACCTTAAAAAGAAATTACGAAAGACAGGAGTACGGAAATGAAAGCAAAACAATTAATCGAATATATAAACAAACGCTACACACCGGAGCAGGAGGTAATGGGATTCGTCATAGGTTCAGAATATAAAGAAATGAAAGCTGACCTATGGCGAAAAGCGGTGGAAATATGGGACGATGAAGATTTACTGAGTTTATTTAAAGACAAAATTCAGGACATATTTATTGACGCAGAAGTTCAACTTTACAAAGAAGCAAGGGCTGAAGAAGCTATCGATTCCTATTTAGCAGACTTAGCAGAAAAGGAGTTAAACAATGAGAACCTTTAGAGTTACCTACGAAACAAAAGGCGTTAGAGTAATAGACGTAACTACGAAACAAAAGATACCCGAAAACTGGGACAGTCTTAAGACACAAGAACAAGACGAATGGCTGTATGAAAACCAAGACTACGCCGTGATAAAGTCAAACGATAATCATCACGGTAATGCCGTAGCCATCGTGGAATTAAGAAGCAATCTAAGGGTTGTGCCTTGAGCATTGATAGTGTTAAACACGCTCCGGCTTGGCACGAGAAAGCATTATGTCAGGCCCATCCCGACCCCGATTTATGGTCATATAAAAGTTGGAAAGATTCTGAAGAGCAACGTTATCAGGTTTTAAGATTGGTAGAAGCTCTTGAATATTGCAAAGATTGTCCAGTTAGGAACGAGTGCCTGCAGCAAGGACTAGAAAAAGAAAATTTAGTTCCTGGGATAATTTGGGGAGGGTTGTTCTCTCTCGAAAGAATTAAGATGGCTAAAAATAAAAGTCTTCACTCATATAAAAACGAACGATTACTTATTCGTAAAGTCAAAAAATTATTGAACAAAAGTGGATTATGAAAAGAAAAATAATTGTGGGTGTTGGGGTTGGCGCACTTCTTCTGGTGTCTATGCCTCACACCCTTTCCCCCGTCTTAAGACCGAAAGAAAAGCCAGCAATAGAATCGAGAAAAGCTACTTGGGAAGAGAAGAAAGCAAATAGAGTCCTCGCTAAACGTGTAGCTTGGGCGGGTTATGGGTGGCGCAAAGCGGAGTGGCGCTGCCTTGATTACATCCTTAAAAAAGAGAGCAAGTATGACCATCTTGCAAAAAATCAAAGAGGTTCGTCGGCATTTGGGATTGGCCAGCGTCTTAAGGAAACCAGCAAAGACCCACTCATACAAATCTTACATACTTATCAATACATTCAACACAGATATGAAACGCCCTGTCGGGCAATGAAATTCCACTTAAGACATAACTATTACTGATGTTAGATTTACGCGGAGAACCTATCACTGTTTGTTTATGTGGTAGTAAGATGTGGATTATCACAGTTATATGGGACGAGGAAACTCGAACTGTAGGTTGGTATGACTTAAGACAAGAATGTAAGTTGTGCGGTGCTATTGCTACCGCTCCAACACCAATAGATGAATAAACCTAAATTTTTTAAAAGCTCTACTATTCTTCGTCAGATTCTTCTTTTTTCTCGGGATAATCAACATCAGGGAATGGTCTAAAGCCACCCAACTTTCTAATGAGACGATTAATACTGCGCTTGTGTCTCATACGGGCAGCGTCCTCCGTGCCTAAAGATAAAAGGTTAGCCATCTCTTTGAAGTCCATTGACTCAGCGTGGCGCATAAATAAAATCTTCCGGTCCTCTTTCCCCATCCTCCAATATGCATAATCAATCTCTATTATCATAGCAACCACATTACCCCCTTCACTTGGGGCAGAAGGGCGACCAATCCTGCCGAGATTTAACTTGTGTGAATTGTTGTATTCGTTTCTTAAAACAGAAGGCAATAAAGCTTCAACAACTTCAGGAGCATAGTAATAAAGGTCGGAAATATCATAGCCAATGGTTTTAGCTTTCCACTTTTGACAATAATCTAAAGCTTGATTTCTAAGGCTACGATAAATTAAATTTTTAGCGTTCTTTTCTCCAAGCGCTTCCCATTCTTTAAATTTATTGGGGTGCTCAGAGAACCATACCCATAGTATTTGTCTTAAGTCATCAATCTCAACCATCTCAAATTTACGAGCATACTCTAGGGCCACGGCATCAACTATATAATCCCACTTCTTTATGTCATCCCAGTTCATATTATTTTTATCGCCCATCGAGTGTCTAGTAGTCCTATTTTTTTAATTCGATTATTGGTGTTAGCAAACTCAGTGGTAACGGGCAACCATTTGTCTTGCCACTTCATATTATATTCTGACTTAAGCATAATTTCTAAATCAAAAAAATAAACTCCTTGCGGAGTATGATTTATATAACAGGGCGTATAGGATAATTTACCTGCTTCGCTCATTAAAAAATCATACTTATATTTTTCGATTAATAGCTCATCATAATGTGTTTTTCGTGACTTAAGTTCTATAAATAGTTTATGTTCATTTGATATACAATCAAAGCCATCAAACTCAGACTCTGACCTAAAAAGGTCGGGGTAGTGATTAGTTTTTAACCAATCAAAGAGTTGCTGTTCATTCACTTTTGCGCCTTTGTTTCCGTTAATAGGTTATCCACAGTAATTAAAAATCCTTTTGACTTATTTGGCGGTATCTCGCAAGTTATCTCCTTTCCGTGTCTTAAGACTGTATTTTTTAAAATGTAAGTTGGTATAAGTATTACAGATGTTTCTAAAACAAATGCCCAGTGCGAGGCATAGCTGATAGATAGGCCTGACGGTTTCCAAGACTGAGATGATTGATACCAGCACTCAACCTCGATGTATATGTTATTCGTTTCGCGCCAACGTCTATCCCGCTTAACTTCAACGGTCTTGCCACCCGACAGTAAATCTTCAACCAACTTTTCGCCTGCCTTGCCATAGGAAAAGTCCAGGTCAAAGTCAGAATTTTTTACCTGTTCCATTTATTCCTTAAGACTAAAAGACCTATGATTGCATAATTTGCCATATCTTTAAGCGAATCTTCTAATGATTCGTATTGTGGGTTGGAAACACCTTTGTCAACGAGGTTATTAATCCTTGCCAACTTATCGTGCATACGCACTCGCAGCCCATTAATCGGTCCGCCAGGTGATTCCGAGATACTCTTTGGGCCGTAATCGAGATTTTTCTTTATAAGTAACTCTTGAAGCTCTTTGAAAGTATCCTCTACATTTTTGACGAAAGAAGAGGGATTGTTAGAGTGACCGTAAGCGTCCCGTCCTGCGTTTTTATCGACATTATATTGTATCCTAAGTCTTTCAGATGGGTTGTAATCTGCCATATCTCTTCACGCTCCGCTTTCGTTAGTTTCATCAGGTTTACTTTCGTCTAGTAGTGCCTTAAGACTTGAATCAAACTTTAACATTTCTGAACCAACAACCATTTCCTCGATAAATTCATCCAAGTTTTTATTATCAAATTCAGCAACATAAAGCGCAAAGTATACAGATTGTGTAATTTCTTTAATCTGTAATGGCTCTTCTGTGTTATTAAAAATAAATCTAAGCAAGCTACCAACAAGTAGCTTGAACCCGTTAGGCAAAATTACGGCTGGGTCAAACTCATCGCCATCGCCCAATTCGTGGTCTATCATTTCAAAAACGTTATCGAAATGTTCACCACATTCATCGCAATATAAATTTTCTTCATCCATCATTCTATCTTTTTCCTGATAGCCTCTGCGCCATTCAAGATATAAAAAGAGTTCACATCCTCTCCATCCGGAAATTGGACGATAGTAACAGGTAGTTCCCGAGCAAGGCTATTGGCAAATTCTTTGCCGGATTGGTCGCCATCAGCAAATACATAAATCCGCTCAAAGTCTGCCAGAAGCCTGGTGTAATGTTTTTTCCAACTGTTTGCTCCTGGCACCCCAACACAGGGGATACCGACACAGAAAGACATAGTTATAGTATCCAACTCACCTTCACATACTCCAATGAAATCCCCTGCTCGTTCAATATCAAGCACGTTATACATCCTGGTCTCAGCGCCAGTGAGCCCCATATATTTTGGTTCTACCGCGGGATTGAGGGAACGGAATCTCACATCCACTACGCCACTTTTAGTGACATATGGAATACTTAATCTTCCCTGATACGCTTCGTGCCCTGTCTCAGCCTCTACGACTACGCCTAATCGCACCAGCCGTGCTGTCTCCATCGGAATACCCCTGCTTTTTAGGTAGTCTTCCGCTTGATAAATGTTTGCTGCGTACTTCTCTGATGCTCGACCCAGTAATTCTTTCTGCAATGTGCCTTGCTTCATTTATACTCACACTCTCCTGTCTAGCAATAATTTGTAAACTATTTCCTTGCATCCCGCAGGCAAAGCAAATGAAAATATTCTTATCAAGATTTGCAGTGCCGCTTTGATGAGCATCCGAATGGAATGGACAACGCAGGTTAACTTGTCCGCGGGTCGCTCGGAGATTTGCTCCGTAGTGCCGAAGTATTTCGGCAATACTAGGTAAGTCATTTACTTCCTTTCGTCTAACCATCGTTCCAAACTCTGTATGACCCAAGCTTTTTCTATGCCTGCATTACGCCTTTTTACTATAACAAAAGCTGATGGTTCTGACTTAAGACACCGAGCCTTCGCATAATTTCTTGCCTCCACCTGAGCTTCGTCCCAGAAAACGGGCAAGTCAATCTTCTTTCGGTTCTTAAGTTCTAATATGTATGTCTTGCCAGCAATGGTAGCCACAAGGTCGCCTTCGTCTTTAGTCCCGACCTTGGTAAGTCGTTCACATATGACACCCATAGTGCGAAACCATTTCATCACATCGGTTTCAAACTGAGCACCCTTGCGCCCATTAGGATTTGCCATAGTAAAATTCAAATCCGATATAAATAAAAATTAAATCTATATCAAGATAGTTACGATGTAAAGAAATACCTAAGGCAATTCTGTTAAAACAGAATCCCGCATTAACCCATACACGATTAGTTATTCTTTTATGAAATGATTTAGTCAGCACTTTTATCCCTCCTTATTATTCTCTTTGCCCAATCAAGTCCGTCGGATACGCCTTGCGTATAATCGTCTTTAACTGGTGGTTTGGCATTATCAATCTTCTGCAAAAAATTCTGTATCTCTCTCTTAACTTCTGCATAAGCCATCTCTTTTGCGTGTATCTCGAGATAGTCATCATCCATTTTTAAGTTCTCCTCTAACAATCCTAGCACAAAACTTAAAGTTTCTTACATCAACCCAAGGTTGAATATCTATATTGTTTCTAAGGTAGTCTTCAATCTCTTGCGCTATCTGTTCACGCAATTCCTGTTCATCCATAATAACTCCTAAACATTCTCTGGTATATCTTCAATATACATATATTCCGGATTAAAAGCTAACCAGGCCGTGAGATTAGCATTGGCATCCGCTCTGCCATATCGATTTTTAACTGGAGCTACAGCCATAGCGGTCCCGATTACGCCGAGAGTGCAAATAAGTGCGGGAAGTTGTGCAACCTTTCCCTGCAGAGCTGACCTTGGCTGACACGGCTTGCCCTCTACGGCCTCCGATGTATGATGTAAAACAATTATCGCAGCGTTCGTTGCTCTAGCAAGATACTTTAATTCTTTCATAATGGCTCTCATAGAGGAAAATTCTTCGCCACCATCTGTAGCAATATCCATCAGATTGTCCACAAAAATAGCTACAGGTGGACACCCCCACAGTTCTTCAAAAGCCTGAACTTCCTCATCAATATCAACAAGACTTGGACTAGATTCAAACGACCACACTATATGACTACCCTTAGAAAGAGTCGCCTTGGTCCAGCCAAAATCGTTCTGCAGTAAATGCTCAACATCAGTTTGATTCTTGCCACTAATCATTGATGCAAGGCGCATTGCCATAGTATGTGCATTAGTATCTGCAGAGATATAAAGCGACGGGACTTTCATTTTAAGTGCGAGCCCAAGGGCTAAGGTCGATTTACCTATCCCTGGTGTGCCTGCCATCATAGACACTTCTGCTCTACGAAATATAATTTTATTTATTTCAAATGATTTAAAAACAGATGGGAGGGGTTCTCCGCCTATGTCAGTTCTACCGACTGACCTTGATAATGTCTTCATCTTACTCCTGTCTTAAGTTGATTGAGGGAAAACCATCCCCTTTAAGTAGTAATCCCTCAATCAATTCTAGTAACTGTTTAGGCCCAAATGATTGGAGCTATCTGACTCTTTGGAATTTTTGTACCAACCCATCTTGGACCTTCGGCTGGGTCGGACCAACATTTGTAAGTATTGCCAGCTTTACTGACGCCAGATTTTAAGACCATCGTTCCACGGACACAAGTAGGCGCTCCGGATTTGTTATAGACCCATATTGTGCCGTTTCCGTCACGAACTGTTTCTTCCACCATTCCATTTGACGCTTCCGATGTCGGGGCGATAGCGGAGATAGTTGATTGCTGAGGTGCGGGAGTTGAAACGGGCGTCGCTAAAGGGAGCGTTACATATGCCGCCTGCACCATCTTTGCCGTTGCTGCTATTTGCGTTGAGTAATTAGATACTCCTTCAAGTAAAACGCTTAGTTCGTCTGCAGTATTTGCACGAACGTTAATCATATCTGCATCTTTAGACGCAGATGATTTGATTGATACCTGTATCTTCCAATCTTCGTTATTCATTTGCTCTCTTTCGTAAATGTGCAATGTTCCGTGAATCCACAGTAATTGCAACTGGATAGGTTAGGAATAAATATACCAGCCTTGCGGGCTTTATCGAAGCCCGACACTAAATATTCAAACATATCTAAAGTATATTTACTCAGGTCAATCATCTCTCCTGTCCCAGAATTTCTGGACATCCAGTAGTTTCCTTGATTGACTTCAATGCCAAGCATAATTTCCAACCCAATTTTATAAAAACCAAGTTGCAAATCAGATGCTGGTTTGCGTGAAGATGTTTTTAGGTCAACGATTACAAGTTTACCGTCAACCTCAAAAACACGGTCAATCACCATTTTCACAGGCACCCCTGCAATAATAGGATTGAGTTCTAGTTCGATTGCCTTTACCCCTTGAGGGGTCTTCCATATTTTCCAATTAGTATTGGACTTACGCCATTGAATGTATTGGTCTACCCAGATTGAGCCTTGCTGGGTCCACCAAACAGAATCCTCCTTATTTGGATTTGCTTTAGTTTCTCTTCCGGCTACGCGAGCTTTAGTGAAATCTAAATCTTTAGTTTCCTTTGCCCAAGCATCTGCCCACAATTGATTAATCATTTGCCAAATCCCATTCTTCTGTGGCTGCGTGAAACGCTCTCCCGCCCGCTGACCAAACGCTCGGTTTTTCGGGTAGTTGCAACAATCGACTTAGATAATACTGATACCCACAAGTCAAGTAAGTAGTGAAGGCTGAATAAGAAATATGTGGGGGTAATTCGTACCCTTGAAGTTGAATCATTTTTTTTCTCCTGTCGTTAGGTATCCTAGCCCAAATGGAGGACAGGAGAGTACTCGACATTTAGGCTAGGAATATTAAGTTATATATATATTATATATAAGGGGCTTCGCCCCTATATATTATATATTTAATATTATACACTTAATTATAAAATTTTATCAAATTTGACACGCGCAGTAGAAAACACAAAAAGACCCCCTAGCCCTAGGTAATTACCCTAGGAAGGGGGTCAAAGTGTCTATAAACAGCCTTAGAAGGCGTTTAAGGGGCTATTTAGCGCCTCTGCCGAACTCACCAGCAGATGGGTCTAGCCATTTAAGGACAGGGCCAAGGAAACCAGCCAGTGCTGCAGTCCCTAATACTTTAATGTTGGTTTCACCAGCAAGGTAGAGCGCAATAGCAGCCGATGCTGCAGCGCGGAACCAAGACAGTGATACTTGCTTTAGTGTTTCCATCAGATTGCCTTTCGTTTGATTGATATCTCCAAGGTGTGAACCTTGCAGGGACATAGCACCACTGCAGGAGCAGGTTCAACAGGCTCGGAGACTTTTTTCTTTGCTTGAGGCTGTAACTTAGCCAGAACTTGATTGACCACCTTTGGCTGGTTTAGCCACCAGAACCAAGGGCTAGTGTCATTAGCCAGATTAGAATTGATAGAGATATGAAGGTGCTTATTATGAGGATTGCTACCCGTGTATTTGCGGTTTCCTTCTTTACGTCTTTCCCGCGACCAGATTTTCCCCTGGAAGATAAGATACTTAACGCGTTCATCCTCTTTAAACTTCTCAAAGATGCTCGCACAATCAACTCCATTCTTTGGGTCGTGGGTCAAGTCTACTGCTAGCCCAGTATTGTGGTCCGAATTCGGGCTGGCTTTCTGATGCGCTAACGAAGGCAACAACCCGTCCGACAGTTTCTTGCGCTTCGGAAACAACGCTGTCGCTTGACGGAGCACAGCAATAGCTGCAGGACTTGCGCTCTTGGCTATCTTCATTCACCATCTTCTTTCCTGGTAATTATCTCATAGTGGAAAGCATTGGAATCCTCAGTGCTCCACTTCTTCTTATCTTCAACATCCCATTTATATTCGTTAATAATCCTATGTATAAGTGGATTGCCATACTTGACGGTATAAGATGGCTCAAATACAAAAATTCTATTGTTAGGCTGGATAGCATAGTTGCCATCATCTCGCT
>Ga0194134_10002498_pt1 | contig 21659 bp, 19 predicted proteins | sample TA2KigOff0mmetaG_FD_148602 | JGI IMG/M metagenome (GOLD analysis project Ga0194134, IMG submission 148602) | Freshwater microbial communities from Lake Tanganyika, Tanzania - TA2015056 Kigoma Offshore 0m | ecosystem: Environmental > Aquatic > Freshwater > Lake | place: Tanzania: Lake Tanganyika... | reverse complement strand
GCCGTGCTTCACCCGCGCCTACGCCGCTTGAGTGCGATCCCCTCGCGCAGCGCCAACGCGCCGACGACGACGCTCACCACGCTGCCGATCGACATCGGGTCGATCTCGGGGACGCCGGACGGCCCGGCCCATGCGACCGAGCCGGACATCGCTCCGGCGACGACGGCAAAAAACCCGAAGCCCGAAAGCACCCGACCGGCCGCGATCGACAGCAACATGCGCGACATGGAAAACACTCCTGGGAAATGAGCCCGGCCGCGCCGGGCGGGAAAAGGGAGATCGAATGGGTGAGTCGTTGCGGGGGACCCCGCGCGCACCCGATTCGCCACGGCGGATCAGCGACGGCACGACATCGGCGCAGGAGCGAGCGCGACACTCCGCCGGGCACACGACAGCCCAGCCCCCCGCGAACGAGCGCCGGATACCTACTCCCGGCGCGACGAACGATGGGGCCCGGCGCGGCCACGATCCGATCAGACGACCGACCCGAAGGCCGAGCGCGGAATCAGATCAGCAGACGCGAGTGCCGAACGGAACCGAAAGAACCCTGCACGACGCCAACCGTAAAAACCCGGCGGCGGATCGATGTGCTTGCAGGAGCGGTTCCTGAAAAACTGCGAGAAAAATACGTTTTTTCCCGATCTATGGGAGATCACTTCTTGGCCGGTCTGATTGTCAAGTTTTTTTCTCGCGCGTTTCGAGACTTCCCGGGAGGGAGCGTGGCAAAGCCTCCGCTCGGGCTCGACAGAGGCGGGACGCCCCCCGCGCCTCTGCTCTTGCATCGACCCGCAGCCAGTGGGTGACGGGCCGATGCGAGGGCGACGGCGGATGGGCTTCGCGGGTCCTTTGTGACTGGACACACGGCGAGCGACCGTTGTCGGGTTGCGCGCGACCGATCGCCATGGGCCGGCTATGGTCGCTGCCGGCAGCGGCTGTATCCTCGCCGAGAGAGCTTCTGCTCCTGGAGCCATCCGATGACCGATTCCCGGATCCGTGGCGCCGTTTCGCTCGCCGTCTCCCTTCGGGCGCCCTCTCGTATCCCCTGTCGCGTGCGGTTGGGGCAGGTCGCGTCTGTCTTGGTCGCGTTTGTCTTGCCTGTCAGGCTTCCTGCGGTTGCCGGGCTTTTCGGGCTATTCGCCCTGGTCGCCCTTGCAGCGATGGTCGCCTTTGCCGCGCCGGTGGCGGCCCAGCCGCCGGCGGTCGACCACGACAAGGACTACGTCCTCACGCCGGTGAGCACGGCGCGCGGCGAGGGTGTGCCGGCCGGAACGACGCGGATGGTCGTCCACAACTCATCAGGGGGGGGAGTTTTTCCCGGCACGATCCGCCGGGTGTGGGTTCACCTCCCCGCCGAGTCGATCCTGAAGACGGTCGGCGCCGAGGGGCTGGCCGTGATCGTGTTTCAGGATGGCCATGCCTACGTCGACGAGCAGGGGCAATTCCGCGCGCCTGTCGTCATCGACAATCTCGTCCACGCCGGCACGATCCCGCCGGTGGCGGCGATCTTCGTCGATCCCGGTCACTCCGGCCGCACGCTGCCGGGCGAGAAGCCCGGATGGCAGCCGGCCCCGAACAACCGCAGCGTCGAATACGACACGCTGTCGCCGACCTACGCCGAGTTTCTCGAGGAGGTGATCCTCTCGATCGCCGCCTCTGACGAGCGGCTGAAGGCGGCCGGCGTTCGGCTCACCGCCGACCCCACGCGGCGGGCGATCTGCGGGATCTCGTCGGGGGGCATCTGCGCCTTCACGGTGGCGTTCGAGCGGCCCGATCTGTTTGCCAACGTGATCAGCCACGTCGGCAGCTTTACCGACATCCGCGGGGGAGACCACTATCCGGCCCTCGTGCGGAAGACCAAGGGAGCGGCCAAGCCGATCCGCGTCGCCCTCCAGGCCGGCGAAAACGACCTCGACAACCAGCATGGCAACTGGTGGCTCGGCAATCTCCAGATGCAGAAGGCCCTGGCGTTCGCCGGCTACGACCACCTGTTCATCGGCGGCGTCGGCGCCCACAACGGCAAGCATGGCGGGATGGTGCTTCCCGAGATGCTCGCCTGGATCTGGCGCGATTGGCGCGGGGCGGCACGCCCCGAACCGGCGCGGTGAGCCGACCGGCCGTTGATCCACGGCCAGCGCCTGGACCATCCCGCCGGGCCCGCCGTGTTCCCGACGGTACGATGATCGCTGGTGTCGTCCGTCCGGCGGTCGCGCCGCCGGCAGCTCCTTCGGGAAGTGCGTCATGATCATCCCTGCTTCGCGGCTCCCCGGCCGTGTCTGCCGCCGCCGGCTCGCGGCCGGCCTGCCGCTCCTGGCAGCGCTCGCGCTGTGCCCGGCCGTCGCCGCCGACCCGCGCGAGCTGTTCGCGGAGGCGGTCGACCGGCTGTTCGCCGGCCAACCGCGCGAGTCGGCGAAGCTGTTCGACGACCTGGTCGCCCTGCGGCCCGAGATCGAGCCGGAGCTGTGGCAGCGCGGGCTGGCGCAGTACTACGCCGACCGGTTTGCCGACGGCCAACGGCAGTTCGAGCGCCACAAGGAGGTCAATCCCGCCGACGTGGAAAACGTCACCTGGCACTTCGCCTGCGTGGCGCGCCAGCGCGGCGTCGCCGCGGCGCGGCAGGCCATGCTGCCGGTCGGCAGCGACGCGCGGGTGCCAATGAAGGAAGTGCTCGAACTCTACCGCGGCACCGGCTCCGCCGAGGCGGTCCTGGCCGCCGCCGCCACCGGCCCCGACTCGGCGCGGCGCAACCAGCTGTGCTACGCCCACCTGTACCTCGGCCTCCTGGCCGAGGCCGAAGGCGACGCCGACGGCGCGAAGCGTCACCTCGTCGCCGCCGCGACCACGCACCGGATGGACCACTTCATGGGGAAGATCGCCCAGCTCCACTGCCGGCTGCGCGGCTGGCTGCCGGACACAGCCGAGCCCGGCTTGCGCTGATCCGCGCCGGCACGCGACCGGCGGGCGTCATTTCCCGACGCGGTACAGCGTGGTGTTGCTGCGGACGAACAGGCTGCCGCCGGCCACCGCCGGGCTGCAGAGGATCTCGTCGCCGAGATCGAGCGTCGACACCACTTTCCCCTCGGTCTCGCCGAGGCTCACCACCTGCACCAGGCCCGCCTCGTTGACGGCCCACAGGTGGACGCCGTCGGTCACCGGCGTGCCGCTGAACGGCCCCTGGAGACGGAGCTGCCATTTCCGCTTGCCGGTCGCCCGCTCGCCGGCGGTGAGGACGTCGCCGCGGTTGAGCGTGTAGACCGTGTCGCCGGCGACGAGGCCGCTGGCGGTCGCCGGGGCAAGCTGGTTGTTGCGCCACAGCTGCTTCGGCTCGCGGCCGGGATCGGCCGGATCGAGCGCGAGCGCCGTGACGCCGTTGCTCGGCACGTAGAGCACGCCGTCGGCCAGGCAGCTCGACGCCACCGTGTCGGCGCCGTCGGCGTAGCGCCAGGCGGTGGTTCCGTCGGCGAGGCGGATCGCGTCGACGCCGGTCTTCGACTGGAGGGCGACGAGCCCCGGTGCGAGGACCACCGGCGACGTCCAGTTGGCCCCCTTGGGGCGGTCGAGGCGCCAGCGGTTGGCGCCGGTCGCGGCGTCGAGGCCGATCGTGTAGCTCTCGCTGTCGTTCTCGACCGGCACGACCAGCACGCCTCCGGCGACCAGCGGCGAGCTGGCCATCCCCAGGCTGTTGCTGACGTTGGCATAGTCGTGGGTGATTCCCCGGATCCAGCGGAGGTTGCCGTCGAGGTCGGTGCAGACGACGTCGTTCGACGAGAACACCGCGTACACCTGCCGGCCGTCGCTGCACGGCGTCGGGGCGGCGACGCTCGTCTTGGAGTGGCACATCGTCCGGCCGGTGGCGAGCACCTGCCGGTCCCAGAGCAGCTTGCCGGTGGCGGCGTCGAGGCAGACGAGGTGGAGCTTGTCCTGCGTCGGACCGTCGCTGGTCGTGACGAACACCCGGTCGCCGACGACCAGCGCCCCGGACAGCCCCCTGCCGGGGAGCGGCGCCGACCAGCGGATCGCCTCGGCCGACAGCTCCGTCGGCAGCCCCTCGGCGGGGACGACGCTCGCCCCCCCGGGGCCGCGGAACGTGAGCCAATCGGCGCCCTGCCCCCGGGCGGGGAAGGTCGCTGCCAGCAGCAGCACGGCGATCGCGGACAGCGTCTTCATCACGGCCCCCTCGGCGGCGTCGGTCATCGGTCGGCGGGGAGGACGGCAGTCCCCACTCTGTCGCAGACCCGCAACTGGAACTCCCACTCCGTCGTCCACGGCTTGCGCTGGTCGTCCTGGCAGAGCTTGACGAGGATCGTGTTCCGTCCCGGCACGAGCGTCACCGGAAGGCGGTACTGGTCGACCTCCATCCCGCGGTGGTATTCGTCGCGCCCGAAGACGAGCGTGCTGTTGAGCCACACCTTCCAGGCGTTCTTCGTGCCGAGGCGCAGCTCGGCGGCCTGCCCACGCGGAGCGACGAAGTCGGCGACCGCGTAGGCGACGACCTCCTTGAGGCCCTCCTTCGGGCCTTCTTTGGCCGGGGCAGCGGCATCGGCTGGTGGAGGATAGACGCCATTGATGTCGACCAGCCCCATCGGGTCGGCGGACGTCACCGGGCGCCACGCGACCGGCCCGAACTTGCCGGCGACGGTGGCCGCCGGATCGATCCCCGCCTCGGGCGGGTAGGCGGTCTCGTAGCCGCGCAGCGCCGGATTGTCGAACGGACCGATGACGTTCCACTCGCGGACGAAGCCGAAGTGCCGCGCCAGATCGACGGTCGCCCCCGTCTTCTCCAGGGCCTTGGCGATCGCCTGCACCTGCTCGACGTCGCGTGCGGCTGCGAACGCGCGCTGGAGCAGGGCGCGCGACTCGTCGGCCTGGCCCACCTCACCGGCCGCCTCGGCACGGTGCACGAGGGCGGCGACGGCGTCGCGCCGCAGCTCGACGCTCGGGTCGTCGAGCATCCCGTCGAGGAGCCGCGCCGCCCGCGCCTCGTCGGTGCCGCGGAGCAGGTCGTAGGCGAGCCGGCGCGGGCGCGGATCGTGGCCGGTGTCGGTGACGAACGCCTCGAGGGCGTCGGCGGGAAGCGGCCGGCCGTCGGCGATCACCGCATCGACCGCGGTCCGCAGCCAGTTGAAGGCCAGCGGATTGGCCCCGTCCATCGCCGCCAGCACGCGCGGCAGCGACTCGACGCCTGCGGCGGCGACGACGGGCCAGGCCGTCCCGGCGGCGGCGTTCCCCTTCCCCTCGTGGTCGACCTGCCGCAGCGTGTCCAGCGCCGCTTCAAACGCCGGTGGCGCCGCCCGGCCGCTTGCCGCGACGAGCAGACCGGCCACGACCACCACCGCCGCCACGAGGCGCGCCATCGTTTCCCCCAGTCACCAGACACGGTCACCGGCGCCCGGCCGCGCGGCGACCACCGCCGCACCCGCCATGCCGCTCAGACGGCGGCCAGCGCCCCCTTGGCCACCTCGAGGCACTCGCGGATGTCGGCCAGTGGATTCTCCGGGTGTTCCTCGTATTCCAGCGACAGCGCGCCGTCGGCCGGGAATCCCACCTGCTCGAGCGCCGCGAACACCGCCGGCACGTCGAGATGCCCCTTGCCGAGGATCACGCCGGTGGTCTGGTCCTGCATCTCCTTGAAGTCCTTGAGGTGGATGCCGTACAGCCGGCCCTCGAGCAGGCGGATCACCTCGACCGGGTTCTCGCCGGAGCGGATGTAGTGGCCGAGGTCGGCGCAGGCCCCGATCCGGACGTCGTGCTTCTCGATCGCCCGGAGCACGTCGACCGCCTTGTTGTAGCGGTGCTTCGGCCCGTGGTTGTGGATCGCGATCCGGATGTCGAACTCCTTGACGAGCTCGTCGAGGCTGGCGAATGACTCCGGGGCGGGGTCGGCTGAGATGATCGGGATCCCGGCCGCCTTGGCGAACTCGAACACGCGCCGATTGGCCGCAGCGTCGGCGCCGAAGCCGTTGACGCCATGGGCGGAGATCGTCAGGCCGAGGTCGGCGACCTTCCGCTTCATCGCCGTGATCTGTTCGGGGGTCGACTCGACGGGAAACATCCCGCCGTAGAACTCGATGAACTTGAAGCCGAGGTCGCGGGCGTGGCGCAGCGCTTCGTCGACCTTGTAGCCCCGCAGCGAGTACATCTGGATCCCCAGATGGAGCGGCGCGGCGGCGGCCCACGAGGGGCGCGACCCGGTGGCGACGACGGCCCCGGCGGCGGCGGCGAGAAGGGTGCGGCGGGAGATGGACGCGGACATGCGACGACTCCAGGGGGCGTGGACAGGGCGTCGCGGCGGATGATACCCCGGCGCGGGCCCGCGCCGCATCCTCGCACGACGACCCCGCCACCGTGTTCAGCCGTCGATCAGCCGGGCGTGCCAGCCGGCGCGGCGGGCCGCGGCGAGGTCGAGCCGCGGGTCGTCCCCCACCAGGATCAGCTCGTCGGGACGGCGGCCGAGGCGCCGTTCGACGGCGCGGAAGAACTCCGGCGCCGGCTTCCGCCAGCCGAGCTCCGACGAGGCGAACACGTGGCTCGCGGCGTCGAGCGGCGCGACGGCGGGGGCGATCGCGAGGAGGCGCTCGTCGAAATTGCTCGCCAGTGCGATCTCCAGCCCCGCGCCGCGCGCCGCGGCGACGAGGTCCACGCCATGCCCGACCGGCCGCCAGGCGCGGGGATCGGCGAAGTGGTCCCACAGGTCGGCGAAGATCGCCGGCAGCGCCGCCACGGGCCCGAACACGTCGGCAACGATGCCCTGCCAGCGCTCCCGTTCGCGCCTGCGGTCGGTGGCATGGGCGGGGGTCGCCGCCGCGTCGATCGCCTCCTGGCGCTGCCAGGCGGCCCGGAAGGCGACGCGGATCGCCTCGTCGTCGATCTCGATGCCATGGGCACGGCCGGTGTCGCTGTAGGCCCGGGCGACCGACGGACAGGGCTCGACGAGCGTGCCGACGACGTCGAACACCACGACCCCGACACCGGGCGGGGGAAACGCGTGGTCGGTGCTCACCGGCTGCGACGGCCCACGGGACCGTCCGGGAACGCGCGGTGGCGGGAGCGGAGGGGCACTCACGGCTGCATCCGGGGGGAGGGTCGTCCCCCGGGCCGGCGCCGGGGCGTCACCGTCGTGCGATCAGTCCCAGGTCGAGGCCGAACACGAACACCATCAAGCCGAGGATCAGGGCCAGGCCGAGGTAGCTGAGGGCCACCACCACGCCCTCGCTCGGCGGCTTGCCCCGGATCCACTCGTAGGCCAGGAACACCATATGCCCGCCGTCGAGGACGGGGATGGGGAGGAAGTTCACCACCGCGAGATTCGCCGACAGCATCGTCAGGAACAGCAGCAGGCGGCTGAACCCCTCCGACGCCGACCGCCCCGCCTGTTTGGCGATCTCGATCGGCCCGCCGAGGAGGCGCGGGCTGATCTGGTTGGTGGTCACCTTGCGGAGGAATCGCGACACGAGGCTCAGGTCCTCGCCGGCCTGCACGGCACCGCGCCGCAGGGCGCCGCCGACCGATCCCGCCTGCTCGATCCGGTACAGGGCTTCGAACGCCAGCCCCCGATCGACGACGAACCGGTCGGGGAGCGGCTCGGGTGTGAGCTCCACCGTCCGCAGCGGCGCCCCATCGGCGGCCGCGACCTCGAGCGCCAGCCGTGTGCCGGGGGGCGCCAATTGCATCTCCGCCAGCACGAACGGCCAGGTGAGCTGCTTGGGGCCGAGGGGAAGCGGGTTTCCCCCTCCCTCCGCGGCGGCATCGGGCAGCACGAACCGGACGGCGATGATCCGCTCTCCGGCGCGGATCCCTGCACGCTCTCCCGGCCCACCGGGGGTGACGCGCGACACGACCGGATCGACCGGCAGCGCGATCCCGACGCTCGACAGTGCCAGCGGGCTGGCCGGGAACCGCGGCTCCTCGATCCAGGTCACCGACCGCGGATCGAGTGTGATCGGGAGCGTCGCTCCGTCCCGTTCCACCTCGATCGTCACCGTCCGCCCCACCGCCGACCGGAGCCGGTCCTCGAGCACCGCCGGGTCGCCGACCGCGCCGCCATCGACGGCCACGATCCGGTCGCCGGGCTCGATCCCTGCCAACGCCGCCGGCGACCCCTCCTGGACCGCCGAGATCGCCAACGCTTCCATCTCGAGGCCGGTGGTCAGCCGCCGCTGCGGTGGCAGGACGACCGTCAGCGTCGCCGTGCCGGCTCCCCCAACGCGCTCGATCTCCAGACCGACGGGCCGGTCGACCCGTGCCGACAGGACCGCGATCAATTCGGCATACGTCGCCACCGGCACGCCATCGACGGCGCGGATGGTGTCGCCCCCTTCGAGGCGCGGCTCGGCGCGTCCCGCGGACCCGGGCAACCCGTCGGAGAGCTCGGCCGGGAGGCGCAGCGAGAACGGATTGACGATCCCCACCGCCGGCACCCCGAGATCGGTGTCCGGGTGGAGGAGCAACTCGCGCACCTCGCCCGAGCCGGGGCTCCGCACCCGGAACGACACGCCCCGGTCGACGTCGCCGAGCGTGACCCGCTTCTGCAGGTCGGCGAACACGGGGTTCTCACGGTCGCCGATCGCGACGATCTCGTCGCCGGTGCGCAGCCCCGCCCGCCAGGCCGCCCCACCGGGACGGACCGAGGAGATGCCGCAGGTCATCTCGCGGACGCCGAGGCCAAACGCCAGCGACGCCATCAGGAAGGCGAAGATGACGTTCATGATCACGCCGGCGGAGATGATCGCCATCCGCTCCGGAACGCTCTGCGCCGGGTAGCTGCGCGGATCCCAGGCCGGGTGCGGGCCGGCGACCGGCTCGGGGGGGAGGTCGCCAGACACGGCGGCGCGGGCCCGCTCGGCTTCGCTTTCGGCAGCGGCCGGGTTGTCGTCCTGGCCGAGCATCTTCACGTAGCCGCCGAGAGGGAGGATGCCGATGCCGTACTCGGTTTCCCCCCAGGTGAAACTCGCCAGCTTGAGGCCGCCGACGTCGAACCCGAGGAAGAACTTCTCGCACTTCACCCCGCACGCCTTGGCGACGAGAAAATGCCCCAGTTCGTGGACGAAGATCACGAACCCCAGGCCGAGGGTGACCTGGAGGAACTCGACCGGATGGGAACCGATCCAGCGCAGCAACGGCAGGCCCGGGATCGCGCCGACGAGGACTCCACCGGCCAGCGTCCCGCTCACGAGCTCATCCACTGGGCGACCTCCTGTCTGGCCCAGGCATCCAGCCGGTGGATGTCGTCGAGCGTGGGATCAGCTTGGTAGGGGTGCTCGCGGAGCGCCCGCCCGGCGAGGCCCGCGATCTCCGTGAACGGCAGCCGGCCGGCGAGGAACGCACCGACCGCGACCTCGTTGCCGGCGTTGAGCGCCGCCCCGGCGGTGCCCCCGCGGGCGGCAGCCTCGAGCCCGAGCCCCACCGCCGGAAAGCGCTCCGGATCGGCGGGCTCGAAGTGCAACGCCAGGGGAGCGGTGAGATCCAGCCGCTTCGCCGGGCCGGGAAACCGCTCCGGATAGGCCAGCGCGTACTGGATCGGCATCTTCATGTCGGGGGGACCGAGCTGGGCGATCACCGACCCGTCGACGAACTCGACGAGCGAGTGGACCACCGACTGCGGATGGACCACCACTTCCAGTTTCTCAGCCGGGATGTCGAAGAGCCAGCGGGCCTCGATCAATTCCAGCGCCTTGTTCATCATCGTCGCCGAATCGACCGTGATCTTCGGCCCCATCGACCAGGTGGGGTGCTTGAGCGCCGCCGCGGGCGTGACTGCCGCCAGCGTGGCGGCGGACTGGCCGCGGAACGGACCGCCGCTGGCGGTGAGGATCAGCCGGCGGACTTCGTGCGGCGCCCCCGCGCGGAGAGCCTGGTGGATGGCGGCATGCTCGCTGTCGACCGGCAGCAGCGCCGCGTTGCGCCGGGCGGCGAGCCGCGTCATCAGTTGCCCGGCGGCGACCAGCGTTTCCTTGTTGGCCAGGGCCACGGTCTTGCCGGCGTCGAGGGCCGCCCAGGTGCTTCTCAAACCGGCCGCCCCGACGATCGCCGACACGACACGGTCGACCTCCGGCGCGGCGAGCAATTCGTCGAGACACCTGGCACCGACGGCCAGCCGGGTGCCGGGAGGCAGGTCGGCCGACGATAACCCGGCAGCCGCGGTCTCGTCGACGACCACCATCCAGGCCGGGCGAAAACGACGGGCTTGCTCGAGGAGACGGTCGACGCTGCGATGGGCGGCGAGCAGGTGGCAGCCGAAGCGCCCGGCGGAGCCGGCGATCACCTCCAGCGTGCTCGTGCCGATGCTTCCCGTCGAGCCGACGACCGCCACGGACAGTGGCCGACGGCGTGTCTGCCGGGCGCGGAAGCCGTCTCCCTCGGTCCCCGCGTCCCCCGTCGACGGCGCGGCAACGGGGGAACGTTCTGTCTGGGCCATGAGAGGCTTTCGCGGGGATCCGGTGAGACCCTGATGGTAGGATGTGGAGGTGGTGAGTGCCACCGCAGCGGTGGCTTCCAGCCGCGATCGGTGCCGCGGTCCACGGCACCGACCGCGGCCCCTGGGGAAATCATGCGGAAAAAAACCGAGCTCCCCGGCCGATCATCCGATCGGCGTGGTCCCTGGAACAATGGCAACCTCCTCTGGTCGCTCGTCGTCCTCGGTGCGGCGGGGTTGTTCGCCCTCAGCCTGCTGGGGACGGTCCCCGAACTCGAAGTCCCGTACAGCGACTTGGTGAAGCTCGTCCGCTCCGCGACCCCGGCCCGGCCGGCAGCGGGGGTGGCCGGCGACGCCCCGGCGGAAGCCGCAGCCCCCCCCGCCGGGCCGACCGGCTGGATCGAGGTCCGCGAAGGGGCCGGCGAAACGCGCCGTGACGGCCGCTACGGCGACCTCGAAGACGTGGTGATCGGCGACTACGCCGTCACTGGCACGGTGCGCGATCTCGACGCGGCGGACAAGGCGGCGTCCCGGCGCCGGTTCCGCACCGCGATCCGCCAGAGCGAGGCCTCCGCCGGACAGCTCGCCAAGTTGCTCGCCGAACAGGGCGTGCCGCACGGCTACGAGGCGGCTCCGTCGCCGTGGCGCAACTGGCTGCCGATGCTCCTGCTCACGGCGCTGTTCGGGACGCTCCTGTTCACCATGATGCGCCGGATCGGGGGGGCGGGCAGCCCGATGGCCTTCGGCCGCAGCCGCGGGAAGATGTACGCCCAAGAGGACCTCGGGATCACGTTCGACGACGTCGCCGGGATCGACGAGGCGGTCGAGGAGCTCCGCGAGGTGGTCGAGTTCCTCCGCAGCCCGGAGAAGTACCAGGTCCTCGGCGGTCACATCCCCAAGGGGGTGCTGTTGGTCGGGCCGCCGGGAACCGGCAAGACGCTGCTGGCCAAGGCGATCGCCGGCGAGGCCGGGGTGCCGTTCTTCGGCTTGTCGGGCAGCGACTTCGTCGAGATGTTCGTCGGCGTCGGCGCGGCGCGGGTCCGCGACATGTTCCAGCAGGCCGAGGCCAAGGCCCCGTGCATCATCTTCATCGACGAGCTCGACGCGCTGGGGAAGACGCGCGGCACGAGCGTCGTCGGCGGCCACGACGAACGCGAGCAGACGCTCAACGCGCTGCTCGTCGAGATGGACGGTTTCGGTAGCAACAGCGGCGTGATCGTGATGGCGGCGACCAACCGCCCGGAGACGCTCGATCCCGCCCTCCTCCGCCCGGGGCGCTTCGACCGCCACGTCCTCGTCGACCGCCCCGACGTCCGCGGCCGAGAGGCGATCCTCAAGGTCCACGTCGCCGACGTGAAACTCGATCCCTCGGTCAACCTCGAGCAGGTCGCGCGGATCACGTCGGGGTTCTGCGGCGCCGATCTGGCCAACCTCGTCAACGAGGCCGCCCTTCTCGCCGCCCGCAACAACAAGACCGCGGTCGGGATGACCGAGTTCAACGAAGGCGTGGAGCGCGTCACCGCGGGGCTCGAGAAGAAGAAGCGGGTGATCCACGAGGACGAGAAGCGGCGCGTGGCGTACCACGAGGCGGCCCACGCTCTGATCGCCTTCTCGCTGCCCAACACCGACCCGGTCCACAAGGTGTCGATCATCCCCCGCGGGCTGGCGGCGCTGGGCTACACGATGCAGCGGCCCGAGGACGACCGCTACCTGCTCACCCAAAGCGAGCTCGAAAGTCGGATCCAGGTTCTCCTCGCCGGGACGATCGCCGAGGAGCTGATCTACGCCGACGTATCCACCGGCGCACAGAACGACCTCGAACGGGTCAGCGAGATCGCCCGGGCGATGGTGATGGAATACGGCATGAGCCGGCTCGGCCGGGTGAATTACCGCCAGAGCCAGCGCTCGCCGTTCCTCGCCGGCGCCGGGGCCGACCTGCCCCCGTCGCGGAGCCACAGCGAACAGACCGCCCGGGAGATCGACGAGGAGGTCGAGCGGATCGTCAACTCCGGCATCGACCGGGTGCGGCGGATCCTCGAATCGCGGCGCGCCGCCCTCGAGGCGATCGCGCAGCGTCTCCTCGAGAAGGAGGTCATCGACGGGGTCGAGCTGCGGGCTCTCGTCGAACAGGCGACCGGCACCCCGCAACTGGTGCCGGGAACCGACGAACGGCGTGCGGTGCGCGTGCCGGGGACCGAGGTGGGCGAAGCAGCCCCCGACGCGGTCGCCGACGGCGTGTCGCGCCACGACCCGGCCGGCCGGCCGTGACCTGATCCGACCGGTCCCGGGCGACACCATCCGGACCCTCCCCGTTCACCACGTGTTCACCCGAACGACCGGCACCAGCGGTCGAGGCTGCCCGGGGCCTCATGCGGCACTCGCGCGGATGCCGATCACCACCACTAGTCCCCCTGTCCCGAAGGGCATGGGAGAGCCGACGGAGGGCGGTTTTTCCGCGATCTCGATGTGGCGGAGTGCGTTTCTGGCGGCAGGGATCTTCGGCTGCGTCATCGGCGCCGAACTGCTGATCGTCGACGCCGTGACGCTCCTGCCGCTCGACGGCGCCGGGGCCCCCCGCAACGTCACCGCCCCCGACTGGGCCCCGTGGAGCCTGCTCTCGGCCGGTGCCGTGACGATCATGCACTGCCTGACCGCCGGCGGTGGTTCAGCCCCGCCGCTGAAGAAACAACTGCCGCCCCACCACGGCTTCCACGGCGGCTGACGCGCGGCACCGTGGCGGTGATCGCACCGCCCGCTCAGCCGTTGTCGGCCGAGTCCGGATCGTCGCCGGCCGTGGTGTCGATCCGATCCTCGCGCAGCATCCGCGTCAGCGTGTTGGCGTGGACCCCGAGCAGTTTCGCCGCCCGCGCCTTGTGGCCACGGGTGATCTCGAGGGCCTGCTTGATCGCCTGCTGCCGGAGCTTGGCCAGGTCGAGGCAGGGGAGCCGGCCCCCGGCGGCCGGGGCGGATTCGGCCGGCTCGGTGCGCTGCGGGACCCGCGGCTCGATCTGGAGGACGTAGGCCTGCTCGATGACGTGCGACAACTGCCGCACGTTGCCGGGCCAGTCGAATCCGCAGAACTCCGCCAACACCTCGGGGGCCGGCGACCATGCCGGAAGGCGGTAGCGGTCGGCGTACATCCGCGAGAAGAAGGAGATGAACTCGGGGATGTCCTCGCGCCGCTCGCGGAGCGGCGGGACACGCAGTTCGATCATGTTGAGGCGGAAGTACAGATCCTCGCGGAACGTCCCCTTCGAGACCTCCCCCTCGAGGTTGCGGTTGGTGGCCGCCACGACCTGGACGTCGATCGGCACCGGCTCCTCGGCCCCGACCGGGAACACCTCGCGCTGCTGGAGCACGCGGAGCAGCTTGGCCTGCAGCTCCAGCGGCATCTCCCCGATCTCGTCGAGGAACACCACTCCTTCCTCGGCGGCACGGAAGATCCCGAGCGCCTTCCCCTGGGCACCGGTGAACGCTCCCTTTTCGTGGCCGAACAACTGACTCTCGGCCAGCGATGGCGACAGCGCTCCGCAGTTCACGGGCACGAACGGCTTGCCGGCCCGGGGGCCGCTGCGGTGGAGGAGCCGGGCCCACAGTTCCTTGCCGGTGCCGGTGTCGCCGCACACCAGGACGGTGCACTCGACCGCCGCCGCCCGCTCGATCGAGCGGGCGATCTTCCTCATCGTGGCGTTGCTGCCGAGCACCCAGTTGGCCGTCTCGCCGGCGCCATCGCCCCCCGCCGCGGACGTATCCTTCGGCCCCTTGGGCAGAGCGGCGGACTGGCCGTTGCCGTGGAGCCCGTCGACCCGTCGCTGCAAGCCGTCGGGAGGCGCCTCAGGAGGCGCCTCGAGGCTCACGACAGGATCGAGCGAGCCACCGGTGGGAAGCCGGGCGGCGCGGCCGAGACTGCGGAACGGACGGGGCTGGAATTCCATTCGACTTCCGTGCTGTGAGCCGGGTCTTGCCTGCCCGGCGGCGCGATCAAGTCACGATAGTAGAACGGCGAAAAGACCTTGAATCAAGCGTCACATACAGCCCTCACAGCCCGCCTAGACGGGTCTGAAACTCCCTCCATCCCCGAGAATCCCGCTCTTTGCGAGCCTGTGGCAACAGCTCTCGATCCCCTCTTCCGGAGAGGAAACCGCTACGGCGTGAGCGCCCGTGCCGGGTCGCTCCCGAAAAACAGGAGGTGCTGCCAGGGGAGGCGGTCAAATTCCCGCTCGAGGCGGAACCCGCCCGGCTCGAGCTCGGCCCGCACCTGGGCCTTGGTCATCTTGTGGAGCGGCTTGATCGGCACCGCCGCATCCTCGCCGCGGAACTCGGCGAGCACCAGCCGGCCGTCGCGCGACAAGCTCTCGCGGATCCGGGCGAGCATCGCTTCGGGGTGGGAAAACTCGTGGTACACGTCGACGCACAGCACGAGGTCGATCTCGCCCCGGGGGAGCCGGGGATCGATCGCGGTGCCGAGGATCAGGCGGAGGTTGGTGATCCCCTCCACCGCCGCCCGACGGGCGAGGAGCCGGAGCATCTCCGGCTGGATGTCGACGGCATACACCAGCCCCTCGGGCCCGACGCGGCGGGCCAGATCGAGCGTGTAGAAGCCATTGCCGGCGCCGAGATCGCACACGGTCTGGCCGGCGCGGACCTCGAGCGCCTCGAGCAGCATCCGGCAGTCCTCCTCGCGCTGCCGGCTTTCGCGCACCAGCCACGGGGCGCCGGTGTAGTGCATCGTCTGGGCGATCTCGCGCCCCATGTAGAACGGCGCCGGCGGCGGGATCGGCTGGCGCCGGTCGATCTTCATGTCGATCGGCGGCAGCCGGCCGCGCACCGGCCGCCGCGCCGGGGCGGGGTCGTCGCCGTCGTCGCCTTCGGGATCGTCCTCCGCCGCGGCCGCGGCGGCGGCGTCGGCAGGTGCCGCCACCTGCGCGGCGACCGGCAGCGCCACCGGCGCCAGGGCCAGCAGCAGCACCGGCACGGCGATCGCGGTCAGGCAACGCATCTTCGTAGTATAGGAGACCGCCCCGACCTCGGTCACGCCGCCGCCGCATCCTCGTCGAACGCCGGCACGCCGTCGGCATCGGAAAAGCCGACGAGCGAAATCCCCCCCGCGGCGGCGGCGGCGGCGAGTGCCGCGGCATCGACGAGGATCGTCCGCCCCGCCTCGATCGCCAGGACCCGGCCGCGGCCCGCGCGGATCGACTCGAGCGTGCCGATGCCGACGGTCGGCATGTCGTAGCGGAGGTCCTGCTGGGGCTTGGCGACCTTGACGACGACGAAGCCCCCGGCCGGGCAGAGCGTGCCGGCGCGGCGGATGCAGGCGTCGGTCCCCTCGATCGCCTCGAGGGCCAGCGGGGCGCGGCGGCGGACGACCACCGTCTGGCCGATGTCATGCCGCCCCAGTTCCTTCGCCAGCCGCCACCCGAAGGCGACGTCGGCCAGCTCGGCGGCCGACAGCGGCCGCCCGGCGAGCAGCCCGGGGGTGGCGAGGAGCTCCGGGGCGAATGCCGTGGCCGGGCAGATCCGCACCCCCCCGGCCTCGAAGGCGGCGGCGATTGCGGCGAGAAGCGAATCGTCGCGGTTGTCCTTCCGCCGGCTCACGAAATGGGGCCAGAACGTCTTCAGCCCGCGCCAGTCGGGCAGATGGTGGAGCCAGGCGCGGCGCGCGAACAGCTTCGTCTTGTGGATCTTGCCCGCCATCGTCGCCCGGCGGGCGCCCGCGCGGCGGAAGAAGTCGATCGCCTTGCCGATCTCGGCCACGCCCACCGTGCCATGGACATCGGCGAGCGGTTCGAGGGCGGCGTCGGCGTGATCGCGGATCGTGAGGATCGCCGTCCGCCCGCCGTGGCGGCGGATCGCCTCGGCGACGACCTCCGGGTAGCGCCCCCAGCCGGCGAGGATGCCGATCGTCTCACCGTCCAGTCCGCGCGCCGGCTCCATCGACCGCCTCGGCCTCAGGCCGCCTCCCGTTCGCCCGCCGGCGGGGCGGCGGCTGCCAGCGCCGCGATCCGCGCCATCAGGTCCTTGAGCTGCCGGCGCATCTCCGGCAGCTTGCTGATCGCCGCGAGCTGCAGCTTCCGCTCGCGGAGGTCGATCGCCGGCTCGCCGAGGACGGTGGCCCCGGCGGCGACGTCACACGACACGCCCGAGCGGGCGCCGAGCACGGCCTTGTCGCCGATGTGGACGTGGTCGCGGACACCGACCTGCCCGGCCATCACAACCCAGTCGCCGGTCGACGTGCTCCCGGCGACGCCGACCTGCGAGCAGAGCATGTTGTGGCGGCCGATCCGGCAGTTGTGGGCGACCATCACCTGGTTGTCGATCTTCGTGCCGCGGCCGACCGTGGTCGGGCCGTAGGTGCCCCGGTCGATCGTCGCCCCGGCACCGACCTCGACGTCGTCGGCGAGCTCCACCCAGCCGAGCTGTGCCGACAGTTCGAGTTGGTCGCCGGCGAGCCGGTAGCCGAAGCCGTGGGCACCGAGCACGGCCCCCGCATGGATCCGGCAGCGGCAGCCGACGACCGTGTCGTCCTCGAGGACGGCGTTGGGATGCACGACGGTGCCCGCGCCGATCCGGCAGCCGGCGCCGATCCGCGCCCCGGAGTGGATCGTGACGCCGTCGCCGAGCACCGCTTCGGGGCCGATCGTCGCCAGCGGGTGGACGTCGACGTCGGTGCCGAGGACGGCCGTGGGGTCGACCACGGCCTGCGTGCTGACGCCGCTCCGCCTGAACGCCCGCGGAGGCCGGAAGCAGAGGACGGCGGCGGTGAACGCGGCGTGGACGTCGGCAACCTCGATCGACGGCCGATCGAGCGGGCCGGTGCCGGCCGGCACCAGCGCCGCCGCGGCGCGGCTCGTGGCGAGGCGCGGGAGGCGCTCGGCGGCGTCGACGAGCGAGAGGTCGGTTTCGGTCGCCGTCTCCAGCGTCGCCGCGCCGCTGACGGTGCAGCTGGCGCCGAGGAGCGTGCCTCCGACGCGGCGGGCCAGCTCGTCGAGAGGAAACGAGGGCATGGGAATCGCTCCGGGGGACGGCGGCCCGCGCCGGCGCCGTGGCAGCGCACGGGGAGGGGGAGGTATAGGGCGCGCGTCCCCCCTGCCGCAAGACGAGTCAGGCGGCGGCGCGGAGCGCGATCCACCCCGCCAGCAGGCCGCGGGCCGACCAGAGGACCGTCCGGATCCAGTTGCTCGTCACCAGCCAGGCGTGCGTCGCTTCGTCCCAGCCCCGGCTCAAGCGCTCGTGGCAGGGCACCTGGACGAGGAACGTGCTGGCCTGGAGGGCAACGAGGGCCCCGAGGGCCAGCCACGGCACCCACGCCGGCACGCCGCGTGGCGGGTACCGGACCAGGGCGGCGGCCAGCAGCCCTTCGATGAGCATCACCGGGACGACGATCCAGCCGGTGCGCTCACGATGTGCCGCCTCGTAGCGCGGGAAGTCGTCGTGCGGCCAGCCGGCCATCAGCGGGTAGTGGACGAGCTGGACATACCAGATGAGGCCGACCATGAACGCCGTCGCGGCGAGGTGGCCGATGGCGAGCCCGGCGGCACCCGTGCGACCGGCTACCGCCGCCGTCATTGTCCCGTCAGTGCCCCCCACGTCGCGGTCCCTCGGTCGGCGGTGGGCACGCGCCACGGATGCCGGGCGTCAGGTGACGATCTGCGGCTCGGTCTCGAGGTCGTCCTCGGCGTCGGCCGCCGTCGCGATCGAGCGCGGCGGCCAGAAGAAGATCAGCAGCATCAGCGCCGCCAGCACCGCCAGGCCGGCCGGCACGAGGAACAGCCGCCGGTAGTCGGTGACGTCGGCGGTGGTCAGCGAGCTCTGCAACCAGATGAAGAACCACTTCGCCGCCAGATCGCCGAGCCCGAGGACGAGGAGGTTGAACAGGCTCTGGGCGCTGGAGCGGACGTCCTTGGGGAAGACCTCGTCGATGAAGATGTAGAGCGTCGCGAAGAAGAACGCGTAGCAGATGCCGTGGAGCACCTGGACGGCGATGATCATCGCCTGGTTCTGCGGCATGAAGGCGAACACCGCGAACCGCACGGCATGGCCGAGGATCCCGAGGATCATCGTCCACTTCCAGCCGAGCTTGGCGAGCACGGCGCCGAGCACGCTCATCGTGAGGATCTCGGCCACCTGGCCGATGCTCATCACCGGCATGATCCATTCGGGCTTGATCCCGACGCGATCGCTGCCGAGGAACCCGCTGGCGAGGAGGAAGTAGCCGTTGTGGATCATCGAGTCGAGGAACGTGACGAGAAACAGCACCAGCAGGAACGGCTTGAGCAGGTACTGGCCGGCGGTCAGCGCCGCCAGGCCACTCCCGCCATCGGCGCTGCCACGGCGCGGCGGCGTGTGCGGGAGGGTGAGGCTGTAGGCGGCCAGCGCCAGCGACAGCACTCCCGAGACGAGGAAGATCGTCCGGCTGGCGGCGACGGCGTCGGCACCGGTCTTGCCCTGGAGGATGAAGTACAGCGGCCAGGCGACGAGGATCCAGCCGATCGTGCCTCCCATCCGCACCAGGCCGAACTCGCGTTTGGCATTGCTGAGGTGCGTGAAGGCGATCGAGTTGGAGACCGAGATCGTCGGCACGTAGAGCAGCGAGTGGACGAGCATCAGGCCGAAGAACGTGGGGAAGTCCTTCGCCCAGTACATCCCCAGGATCGCCAGGCCGCCGATCAGGTGGCTGGCGGCCATGAATTTCTCCGCCGCGAACGTGCGGTCGGCGAACTGGCTCGAGAACAGGATCCCGACGATCGACGCGATCGCGAAGGCGCTGCCGACCCAGGCCTGCTGGGAGTCGGAGAAGCCGAGCCCGTCCTTCCCCATGTAGCCCCAGATCAGCGGGAGCCACGCCCCCCAGATCGCGAACTCCAGGACCATCATCAGCCACAGCCGGAACGTCGGCGTCCCGGAGGCGGATGGATGCGAATCGGACGAGAACGGATTTGTGTTCATGATGGATGAGCCTACCTCGCCCCCCGGATGGGGCAAACGACACCTTCGGCTCGGCGGGCGAAACGGCGTGCCCGCCTGCCCCCCGACCGGTACGACCGTCACCACCCGTCCACGATTGATTGTCTCCGAAAACCGATCCTGCCCAAAGAGCAGGGAGGGGCAGGTGCACACTCATTGCAGGCTGCCGCCGGAAACTGCCAGGAACGGCAGACAGCCTCCCCGGCCATGCGGGCATCAGCCGGTGCGGACGCGGAGGTCGGCCAGACCGCCGTCGATTCCGATCACCTGCCCGGTGACCCACGACTGCGCCGGATCGAGCAGCCAGGCGATCGCCCGGGCGACGTCCCCCGGCTCGCCGAGGCGGCCGAGCGGGTGCATGGCGATCGATGCTTTCTCGGCCGGTTCGCTCGCGATCACGCCACGCGACAGGGGCGTCCGCACCAGGCCCGGTGCGACGGCATTGACCCGGATTCCGGCCCGGGCGTAGGTCGCCGCGGCGGACAGCGTGAGGCCGATGACACCGGCCTTGGCGGCGGCGATCGCCTCGTGGTTGGCAAGCCCGACCCGTGCCGCGGCACTGCTGACCAGCACGACCGCCCCCCCCTGCTGCCGCAGCACTTTGCCCGCCGCGTGGACGCAGGCGAACGCCGTCGTCAGGTTGGCGGCGAGCGTCGCCTGCCACTCCGCGGCCGTCGTCAGGTGAGCGGCCTTGAGGAGGATCGATCCGGCGCAGTTGACGATACCGTCGAGCCCGCCGAGACGGCCGGCGGCTCCTTCGACGCATGCCGACAGGGCATCGACATCGCTGGCATCACACGCAGCTCCGTCGCACCCGAGCCGGTGGGCCGTGGTGGCGACCCGGTCCGCGTCGCGGGCAACGAGAAATGGCCGGTGGCCAGCAGCGACGAGCGCTTCTGCGAGGGCCCCACCGATGCCACCGGTGCCACCGACGATCACGACGCGCTGCGACACCGCCATCTCCCACTCGGCCGCGGTCAGGCGGCACCGCGCTGCCGGCCGGACTCAGAGCCAGTCACCGACCGTCTGCTCGAGGTGTGCTTTGGCCGCCATCCCCCGGAGCTTTTCCATCGCGCGCGACTGAATCTGCCGGATCCGTTCCTTGCAGACGCCCATCGAGCTGCCCAGCTCACGGAACGTCCGCGGCGCCTGGCCGTCGAACCCGAACCGGGCGACGACGATCTGCCGCTCGCGGGGCTCGAGGTCGGCGAGGAACCCCTCGAACAGATTCTTGAGCAGGCCGATCTGCTCGGCGGAACAGTACGGCGACTGCTCGGACGACTCGGGGCGGTCCTTGAGGGCCGCATCGTCGACGACGAACCGAGTGCGGAGCTGACGATTGCGGTGCGAGATCCGGAAGAAGTGGCGCTGGATCGCGTAGGTGGCGTAGGTGCTGAAGCGGTTGCCGAGGGCGAAGTTGAACTTCTCGACCGCTCGCAAGAGCGCGATATTCCCCTCGGCGACGAGCTCGTCGAACGAAAGGTGCAGGTCGGCGAACTTCTTGGCGATCGAGACCACGAGGCGGAGGTTCGACGTGATCAGGATCGAGCGGACGGAGTCGGCCTCCGCGAGGAGCGACTCGACCGTCGCCATCTGCCGCTCGGTGGCACGCTGCGGGTCGAGCTGCCCGCGGCGGGTCGCCGCCGTGAACTTCAGCCAGTTGAGCCGGCGAAAGTAGTACTGCTCCTCTTCCTTGGCGAGCAACCGGGTCTGGTACAGGCTGGCGAGGTACGGCGTCAGTTCGCGGCCGGCGGGAACATCGACGCCCGACTGCGTCAGCGGCACGGCCGCCTCGGCAGGCGGGGTGCTGGCCAGCGCCTCGGCGTTGGCCCCGAGGAACTGCCGGCAGGGGACGTAGTCGATCTTGCGGGCGAAGAAAGCCTCGCGCCGCTGGGCGGCAGCACTCTTGGCACGCCTTGTCTCGCCGGTCCGCCTGACCCGTTTGGCCGTCGCAATCATGGGCCGATCCTCATCTCGCCGCCTGGACCACTGTCGGCACCGCCCCGCTGACAGGTGCCATCGGACTAACCGGACCGGGGCGTGGCTGCTAACTGTCCGTGGACAAAGCCCTCCATGGCCTTTGTCCACTCAGGCGACCGCGGGAAACGCCGAGGGTTTCCCGGGCCGCCGTCGGCCGCATCCGGCGGCCGAGCCGAGCTGTCCGTGGACAAAGCCCTCCATGGCCTTTGTCCACTCAGGCGACCGCGGGAAACGCCGAGGGTTTCCCGGGCCGCCGTCGGCCGCATCCGGCGGCCGAGCCGAGCTGTCCGTGGACAAAGCCCTC
>Ga0194134_10002484_pt1 | contig 21748 bp, 22 predicted proteins | sample TA2KigOff0mmetaG_FD_148602 | JGI IMG/M metagenome (GOLD analysis project Ga0194134, IMG submission 148602) | Freshwater microbial communities from Lake Tanganyika, Tanzania - TA2015056 Kigoma Offshore 0m | ecosystem: Environmental > Aquatic > Freshwater > Lake | place: Tanzania: Lake Tanganyika... | reverse complement strand
TGTCTTATTCGCAAATGCTAGGTATTTTGTATTGAGGTCTTGTACTTCTTTGGGAACTTTATCTTTGCCGGTAGTTATACGTTTCATACTTTCGCATCCTCTTTCATCCATCTTTTTACCAAGCGGCACAAAATCTTTTGTCTTCATTGTTTTATTTACACAAATACCATCATTGAACATAAAGGCCCCAACCATTGCCATAAAATTATATTTTTTCCGTATTTCATCTTTTTTTTCTTCTGGGGCCTTTTCAAACTCCTTAAATAATTCAGATGCTTTCTTCGCCCCTTTTGAGCCACATGTTACCTTTTTATGATAATTAAATGCCTTCTCGGCAAAATCACTATCGTCTAATGATGGAATCGGGGGGTCTTTTGACTTTTTTGACTTTTTTGACTTTATACCTTCCAATATATGATTGCCTCCTGTTACGATAAGAATAACTATCATAAATAAAATTTCATACTTGTATGTTTTTCTAGACAAATATAAATAAAATAGTATTAGAATAAGCAAAATAATAATTGGATTCATAAAGTAAATATATACTATATGAATAAAAATATATATCAATTTCCATCCATTTCAATTTTTATTTTTATTTTTATTTTTTATTTTTTATTTTTTATTTTTTATTTTTTATTTTTATTTTTATTTTTTATTTTTTATTTTTATTTTTTTTATTTTTTAATGTTTTTTTATATTTTTTTAATGTTTTTTTATATTTTTTCAATAATATATGTTTTTTTCTTGTAAATTTATTTTTTTTTCCACCGTATGATTCGTTTTGTTTTATATTTTCATATAAATTAAAACCTTCTGAACTATCTAAAATAAATTTATTATCTTTGATGCTTATTGATGAATAATGATTTCCTGCAGTATTATAAGAAAAAATCCAATCAAACTTATCTTTATTATTTACATCATTATTTACAAAAATGGAGAAAATGTGATTAGGTATCGTTGAATCACCTGATAAAACAAAAAACATTATATTTAATTTAAATCTATTAGAGATTAATTGTATTTCTTCACGTGTTAAATAGAATTCTAAGTTATTAAAATTATCTTTATATTTATTAATTAAATCTTGATTTATAGGTAAATCACTTTGAGATAAATAATAATTATCTTCCATTTTTGATAAGAAATTTGTTCTAAAAGTTTGGGCAAGATTTGTTTTATATTTATCAGTCAAATTTCTATAATTTTTACTTACAGACATAAATAAAGAGTGAATAAAACAGCTTACATCACCGACTGTATACATAATTTCCATATTATTTATAATATTTTGTATATTTTGATCTTCTTTAAATAAATTAGAAAATTCTTTTACATTTCCAATTACCTTTCCAATTACTTTTACTTTTATTTCGAATGTTTTATTATTAAAAAGTATAGCTTTATAATTTGATTCTATGTAACGATTATTTATCCATTCATTTATCCAAACATTTATTTCTTTTATACCATCATTTTGGGTAATTGTAGAAGAAACATTAAATAATACACACATATCAATATTTTGTTTGGACATAGTTGAGTTATTATCAATATATGAATAACCTTTATTATCAGGTGTTGTATAAATAACTATGTTATTACTTGGGTCATTATATGTTGTAGATTCAATATTTTCAAATGGAATTAAACTTATATTGAAATCACCAATAAAAATTATATTATAATCTTTAAATTCTTCACTATTTTTAAAAAAAGAAACATACGCATTCATTATATCAAATAGTTGAATTTTTCTATCGTGAACTATATCTGAATCAGATAAATCTACACCTTTAAAATGTACTGAAATAATTATTGTATTAGTGAATGTATCGTAAAAAATTCCATTTTTAATCATATCAATATAAGAAAAAATGTTACTGTCTATATGTGACTGAAATTGGTTTATAATTTTATTTTTATCATTAAAATTGAAACAGTAACGGTATTTTGTAAAAGGATTAGTTGATGAATATACAAATGCAAATTCACTGAATGACCCTTTTGGACCATCAGGTTTTAAAATAGATAGCCCATAATATTTAATTAAATCATTAAAATAATTGGCATAATAACTATCCATTGGAAGTTCTTGTAAAACCATATAACTTAAATTATTTGTACTGATAATGTTATAAATAGCCCATGCAATGTTAAATAATCTTATTTCATATTGTTCGTCAGTTTCATCTTCTATATTTTTAAATTTATGATTATAAATTATATTATTTTTGTTATCTCTTAATGGTTCATTAGTTGTTCGATCTATTATAGTAATTCCTTTCATACAAATATTCCATGTACCAATTAAAATTTTTTGTTGATCGTTGTTTATTATTGAATAAATAATTGGAATATGATCTGAGAAATTAGTATCTAACTTAGTATTTGAATATTCTTTTGTCAAATATTGTGTTAATGGTGTTCCGTTTTCAACATATGAAATGCTTTTAGTAGGATTCATAAAGTAAATATATATATATATACTATATGAATAAAAAACAATATATCAATTTCCATCATCTCATCATAACATCGTTCAACTAAAAAAATTGAAATAAGTTTTTAAGATATATCTGTATTCAAATTACAACATGTTACATTTCAACTCCGAGTATATTCCAGCATCTCCTTCCAGAACATCTAATACTGAAACAATAACCGCGCCTGGTGCTCCAAAACGCCCGGTTCGTTCAAATGATTATAAATATGATAATAAAATGACTAATCCGAATGTACGTCGCCGTTTGTTTCATGAATCAAGTCTCTCCAATCAATCCTAGAACTCTCCAATCCTAGAAGAACGCACATCGCCGCCTCTCAAAAAATAAAAATAATAAAAAAAGGGCCGATATTACTTCGGTCTTTTTTTATACGGGACTTTTTTATACGGGATTCTTCATGTTCAAATAATCAAGAGGTGTCAATTGAATGATAATACGATTTCTACCTTTTCTTTTTTAATACTTTTTGTTGCTGAAACCGATAATTCTTCACGCTTCTTGCGTGTCTTGCTATCACTCAACCCAACGGTGTATGTATCCGAATCCGAAGAAACATTCTTTCGGCGAGTAACGTTGTTTCGGGCGTTCATATCTTCTTCAATATCCGTATAATTTGAACGAATGTATTCAATTACTTCATTTTCAAGAGCCCACTTAAAAAAGTTCAGTTGGCCGAGCGTGGTTTGAATAAAGTTTCCGTCTTTGTATGGAACTGAAATGCGGTCCCATCTACAAAAAGGGTCAAACCGTTTCTTGGAATATGCCTTTAATTTCAGTTTGTAGTCGTCGTAGACTTTGAATCGCCGGGAGGGTGATGAAAACGCCGTGTTATATACAGTATAATTTTTCTTGGCGTAATTGGTAACAAACCAATCAATAATTCGCAATGATATTTTAGATTGACCGTCAATTATGCTTAGCATTTGAGTCATATTATCGCCTTCATTGTAAAACTTCAATAAATTATGCAAAAGAAGGTCATTTTGGGTTGCGTATAACGTGGTTGTGGGTGTGGTAGTGGATGTTGTTGTCATCAAATTATATTCATTACATTTTCATTTTTAAACTGTTTTTTCTTGTTTTTCAGTATATTTTCAGTGGGTCGGTGTAATCAAGAATTATTTTTATTTGTGAATGCTATACTTCAAAATAAGAAAATAAGAAAATAAGATAATAAATGGATGAATATCGCATAAAATACAAACGCTTGATTGAGCCGTTATATGGACCTAGGCACGAAGACCCATTAATTAATGACAATAATAACGACAATAACAATCACAATAATAACAATGAGTTGCCTCACGCATATAGCGTGGAAGACCGCGTGGATATGACAGAATACGAGGTATATAGCATAGACCCGGAAGGGTGCAGGGACGCAGATGACGCATTTAGCATTTATACCGAAAACGAAAAACTGTTTTTAGCCATTCACATCGCCGACCCAACCGAACACATAAATATAACTTCACCCGTGTGGACTAGCATTACAAATAAAATAGTAACACGGTATCCGTCAAATACGAAACCCATTCATATGATGCCCGAAGCAATCATGCAAAAAGCCAGTTTGATGGTGAATAAATACGGAAACATAAAATTGGCAATAACCATTGTAACGGAAATCCATACAAGCACATATGAACCCATTGGAAACGTTAGATTGCTGCATACCAAAATCAAGGTGGACGCCACGCGCGCGCTGAGTTATGGAGTGGCAGGCCGCCTTGCTTCTACGCACAGCGTTTTACAGCAAGCCCTTAAAATCAGCGAAGCCCTCATCTCCATTCGGAGAAATAAAACCAAAGGAATTGTATTGAATGACCTGGAAAAATCATATGTGAGATACAACGAGAATGGCGAACCGTATTTGTATCGTGATACACCCTTTGAAAAATCCATGAAGCAGATGATTGCTGAATTTGCCATATTTTCAAACTCATTTGTGGGCGAATATTTGAAAATACACTGTAATGGTTTGGGGCTGTTCCGCATTTGCAACGCAAGCGAATGGCTGGGCACCATGTATGACGGCATAACGGGAGCAGAACTGCTGAACGAAATAATCGTCAGCGGCATTCGCGCCGAATATATTTCAAATGTTGGTTCGCATGACTTGGTGGGTTCCCCTGAATACTGTCATTTCACTTCGCCTATCCGTCGTTTTTCGGACTGTATTTGTCACTATTTACTGAAATACATACATCTGAAACATACAAAGAACCCCGAACCTGAAACAACGCCTCCCTCCATTACAAGCCCCTTTACAAATGAAGAATTAGAAAAATATTCCAATGAATGTGCGCGGGTGTCAAAACTAATGAAAGGCGTTCAATACAAAGACACGAAATTCAGATTGATACAGACAATGCATTGTATGCTGATGAAAAATACGTCAATACGCATCAGTTACTTTGTTTCCAGTTACACTGGGCTGTTTTTGAACTTGATAATTGACGGCATAAACGAACATTCGGTTTATTTATCATACACGCTGAGAATTCCAATTCCGAAAATGAAAAAAAAATATGAAATCAAAAAAAAGGAGGAGTTGGTTATTACACGCGTAAATTGTATGAATGAATTTGATGAGGGCAGCATACCTGAACTAGATGCGCAATGGGTGCTCCGTTCGTAAGTTATTACACGATATTACACACACACGATATTACATCACGATATTACACACACACGATATTACATCACGATTGTATATAAAGCAAGTGCGTCTAATATATTAGACCAGACTATAAAAATGACTACACCCGATACTGTGACGACAAACGAAACAACAATCGCAACAACAATCGCAACACCAAATGAAGATAAAGACAGCAGTTCATCCGAAACGGAAACCATTAGTATTGAAACCATTTTATCACACCAAAAAGATGTAAATACCTACTATTTCCCTGAAAAAATGCCAACCAATTACAAATATAGTTATGTTATTGGCACAGAAGAGCCAAGTTATCAAGAACGGATTTCAAAGTATTTACTCATGAACATTGAACATGTGAGACCGGTGGATGATGCCAGTGGAGTTGTATTGTCATTGTCTAGTCAGGATTGGACTAGCAAAGATTCACATAAAGAGTATGTCACCATGTTTGATGGAAGTTATATATATACCGACGACAGTGGGGTTGAAATAAAAATTAGTTATGACCGAGAGAAAACCCCAGTATGGAGCAGCATGAGTGGTACCTTTGTATATCCGGTTAACATTTACATTGACGCCGGGTCGCAGCCGGATTCATGTCACGCCATACATCGGTTTCATAGCAAAGTAGAAAAAACCTTTTCCAAGACATTTGATGAGAAGAAAACACTGACAATTTATACGGCTAACAAACACGGGGATTGGTTGAAATATGACCGCACGTATCCGCGTGAAATAAAATCAATTTACATGGATGAAACCACAAAAGCAACCTTGGTGTTGGATATGAAAAATTTCATTGAAAGTGAAAAGGAATATCAATTATACGGCATTCCATACAAGCGAAACTATTTGTTAACCGGCATTCCCGGTAGCGGAAAATCCAGTTTGATAAAATCAGTATGCAGTGAATTGGGGTATGATATTTGCATGCTAACCATTGAAAGTGAAATGACGAATTTCGCATTGATTTACGCAATAAGTAGCCTTCCCAAGAAATCGGTATTGGTGGTGGAAGACATTGATTGTTTATTCAACAAACGCAGCACTACCAAGGATTCGGCGAGTTTCAATTTCAGCACATTGTTGAATATATTGGACGGCGTGCTAACGTGTAATGGGTTAATTTCCTTTGTTACGACCAACCATCCCGAACAACTGGACCATGCCTTGATTCGTCAAGGCCGGATGGACCTCGTGTTACAGATAAACTACCCCAAGCGCACCGACATCAAGCGGCTGTTTTATGACATGAATGAAAATAACCCAGAATACGAAACGCAAGAAGAAAAGAAAAAAGCGTTTGATACATTTTATTCTGAGATTGCTGGTAAAAATATAACTATGGCGGCAATTATGAATTTCTTATTCAAATACCGTAAAGCGAATTATCGCGAACACATTGATGACTTGTTGAATACCGACAAATATATTAAAGAAATTATGAATGATTCGGCTTCAAAAGAAGGGCGATTATATACATAAATCATAAATATTCAAATCTTATAAATCTTCAAATCTTATAATGAATTCGTTCAAAATTACATCTGTTTTTCTGTCAAATAACATAAAAACAGAAATAAATATAGTATAACATTCATTCATATTCATTCATATTCATTCATTAAAAATATTATTATTCCACTAATAAACAAAGTCAAAAAACAATACAGTATGGGAAACATAACTTCGGCAGCAATAACTATTCCAAAAGTGAATTACGAAGATATCCAATTCCTTATTAAAAACGCAAATGACCGATTTAACATGGTGTCAGTCATATTGATTAACACCCTTCCGTCTTCGTCGCAGCATTGTCTCATAAAAAACACGGTTTCAATTGCGGACGAAGAAAGTATTATAAACACACTTATCAACACAAACAAAGAAGTGAAAATCGTAATATATGGTAAAAATTCCAATGACGCGACAATATATACAAAATATGAACAACTGCGGGGTCTAGGGTTTTCGTCGGTGTTTGTTTACACCGGCGGAATATTTGAATGGTTATTATTACAGGACATATATGGCAGCGAACTATTTGAAACAATTGGAAACGAAATAGACATACTGAAATACAAGTCGGATTCGGTATTGGGTGTTTCCGGCTCATTATTTGGAATGGGGAAAGGCGGGAAATATTTGTGTCAATAAGGCACAAAGCACAAAGCACAAAGCATACTTATTGCCATTGTTGCGTGTAATACGCCAGCGTCAATTTCTCCATATTATATTCCCTTTTCAAATACTTTTGTTTACATGTTTCTATTGTGGATGCCAACAATTCCGAAGTAATATCCGACCATTTATCCACAATCAATACCGGCAAATCTTTATACAACTCGTCAAACAAGTGCCCCCGCACAATGGGTATTCCGCCCAAACACAGCGTTTCCCACGTGCGATGACAATCAAAGCCATTGCCATACCCGCACAACATAAATGCGTAGTCTTTCATATTCCGCCAGGTTTGGGTACGCGGTATGAACTTTGGCGCACAATACAGCAGCGTGTCCGGTATCTCAGATATTGCGGCGCGTCTGTCTCCAAAGCGGTCAAACGCTAAATGGACATTTGAGTATATGCGGGGCGAGCGTTCCCAGAACGGCGGCAATTCAGTCAAGGCAATGCGTTTCATCAACGTTTCTTGTGAAAGTGGCGTGGTTCCTTCGTTGGGCAAGCGCCAATGATGAAGCGGATTGGAAGAAATTGTGTGGTAATCCATGCCAATTGGCATTTGTTTTAATTTCATTTTTACGCTGGTTGGTGCGTTGTGCAGTTTGAGGGCAAGCAGGCATTGTTCCAACATCATGTTTTGCGCGTGCCACGCCTTTAAATGCGGATGCGATACTAAATCAACAAACATTCCTTCGGTCAATGCCTCGCAAAACACGCATAAATCGGAGTCGCCGGAAACCAGTATAAAATCGCGGCGCACCTTGGGAAGGATGGAGCGTTGAAAGAACGCAATCATTTCACTACACACATAAATGGACACGCATGAAATGTCTTGCCATTTGGTGTTCTGGAATTTTAAAAAGTCAATCAAATATCCGACATCTTTTCCGTTGCTTGACCGGGGGGCAGGTGAATGGATGGTGCACGATTTTAATAGCCCGCGACTAGACACATATTCACACGATGTTTCTGTTGTTTCTGTTGTTTCTTTTTCCATTTCAATAATTATGAAATATGTTTTATTAAAATGGAAAAAACGTTTTATATGAATATATGAATTATATTGATAAACTAAAACCGCATACTTATGCTTGAAGCATTTGAAGGGCGTATGGCATTCACCGCGGAAGCAACCGTGGTGGGCCCCGGCGCCATTTCACTGAACACGCGCTGTGTAGGAATGATGGTCTTTCCCAGCATCAGTTGCGGGATTTGCGTGAACCCTCCGCTCCGCAGTTTTACCCGCAAATCCTTCAAAAAAGTGCTCCAATTATATGAATTAAAATCAACGGCGTTCCATATAGAAAGCAGGCCATGCGTCAGTGCTCCGGCGGGAATGTTGTTTATCACCGCATCGGCCGAAGTTTGATTATCGGCGCATCCACTTATCATGTATACTTCACCCGCCGTGGGCTGATACCGCGGGTTTTGGTTCAGTGTTTGCCGAATAATCCAGTTTTTGCGGGCATCCTGAACACTGAAATCCTGAATAACAAACCGCAAATCAACGCCGGTTCCGTTGTGACAGCAATCTAATACCACATATAGACGCGCACCGGTGGGAACTTTATTCGCAAGACGGACGCGGATGTCGTCGTCAATAATGACATTTCCAGCCGCACAATCCACGGGACAAAGGCACGAATCCATGCCGCTGACTTCATCGCCGTTTGTGTCGCGCACCAACGAGCCGTGCCCCGAGTAGTGAAAAAACAATTCATCGCCGGCTTTTGCGATGCCGACAAATGCGTCAATGGCAGCCAGTATGTTTTGTTTGGTGGGGTAGTCCGGCAGGGTGGGGGAGGTTTGTGGTCCGTCAGTCATAATGCGGATTTTGTTCGGGTCGTAATTCCGTTTCTTCACTAAAAATGCCGCCATATTATTCACATCGTTGATGCAGCCATTTAACTGATACGGACTGTCGTAGTAATTCAATCCAATTAATAACGCGTATTTCATAATCTCTCTATACACCTGTGTTATATTATTTTTTTTGAGACTTTGATAATAAAAAAACTGCGCCATAATGCCACTCAAAAAACGGCGAATTGTGAGGCCCGTAGTGAATGTATGGCGCCCCTCGCAAATGTAAGTTTTTAACATTGGACGCGACGTCAATGACCCCGCTACGATTTACGCCATATATGCCGGCGTCGTATAAATGATGACACACGCGGCACATGAATTCCACGTTGTGGATGTTGCGCAAATCATCGTGGCGCATCGTGCAGCGCGGTTTCAAATGGGCGGCTTCCAATAAATGGAGAGGTAATTGTGCTAAACACATGGAGCAGTGGCATCCTAATGCGTGTTTTTCGTATTTTCGTAATAAATGCGCCCGCAACATTTGGGCTTCCGGGCGTTTTGTAGAGAGATGCCTAGTTATGATGTTGTAAAAAAATAGAGAGGTATATTTCATTGATTGTTTTTATTGTTTTATTGTGTTTTTATTGTTTTTGTGTTTTTGTGTTTTTGTTATTTATCAATACATACATTATATTTTTATACACTAGTTCTCGTTCTCGGTGGTTGTAAATAAGCGGTTCATCGCACATACTTCGGGTTTATTTTCGGAATTACAATGCGTGAACAATTTACGAAGAATTGCGTCGTCGCGAATGCGAATGGTGTAGTCTTGTTGAATATTGCGCCGGCCTACGCGACCAAGGGTTTGGATTGCCTTTTCTTGGGTCATATCAAGCAAGTCTTTGGCGACATAGGAATGACAAAATTGAAAGTTGGTTCCATAGACATAATCGGTGGAAGTGATGATTAGATACAATTTTTGTTCGGCGGCAAGCGTCTTCATAATGGACAAATACTTTGGCGGCGTGTTTTCAGTAAAGGCGCCGATGCCCATTAATAACAGCAGCTTCCACCTATTTTCCACATTTAATAGCATAATGTCTTCCACGATTTTCGCATCAATGTTGGATGTAAATTGGTTTGTTATTTCCGTCTTATTTGTCCAGTATTTCAAGTGCTCCAACCGGTTTGGAATAAACAAACTATTGAGCGACACGTGTTTTACCATTTTGGTGGCGTCTTCAATCTTGTTTTGTAGCATAACGGATTCATTTGTTTCCACGATGATTTCTTGCCCGCCAGCAGAAGTGGTGGATGTCATATCCTTGAATTCTTTTTCCATTTTTGTGATTTGGGTTTGAAGGTCGTTGTTATAATTGATTGTCTTCATAATGTCATTCATGACTACATCCGGAATTTTGGCAATTTGTAATGCGAACTTTGCGATTTTCTCGGGGTCTTTCGCCAAATAGATGGTAGGACCATCCGTAAGCGTGTGCGCATCGCTGGTTGTTATATTGATTGTGGATTCATACAATTGTTTCCGGGTAGTTGTCAATTCCGTTATCACGGCGCCCCACTTATCGGGGTCAATGCACTGTAACAATTCCAAATAATAACTCTTCAATGTCGTCATATTGATTTGCGACAAATCTTCAAAATACATCTCCACATTGTAGCGGCGGGAGGTATAGGCTTCGTGTTTATGAACACACTCAATGAACCGGATGATACTGCGCAAATCAAAGTAGCGCATCAATGTTTTGTATTTTTCGCAGTGCTCGGCACACGCAACCACCTCGGCATAACTGTGAAACATAAAATGGGGTAATTCCACAAACCCGGATTGATTCACAATGGGAATGGATTTTTTAAAGTCGTGGCTGACAATGCTGTGTATTTCGGCGCCGTTGAACTTGTTTTTAAAGTCGGCCAATACCAAGGATATTTCTTCTTCACGCGGCAACGTTGCGGACGACAGCACCACATTTGGAACAATGTTCTTGGACCAATTTTCGTGGATGATTGCGTGAAGGGCGTGCGTATCATAATCCAGTGAAATCGTTGGTTCGTCCCAGTAGGTTATGAGTTTGTCAAGCGGATTGAATGCGTTCATATAATTCATCGCGTGTAAATAGGAGCGAATGTCGCAAATCATAATTTCCACATCATCTCCGACCGAGTTATCTACTTTACGGATGCGTCCGCTGCGTTTATCACGCGTTGTCTCTTTCGCGGCAAAGTAATGAAGGCGAATGTCCTCGGAACTATTACAACCAAACGCAAACGCAATCTTTTTTTGAATGGTGATGGCGGCTTTTGCCAGCGCAAGACCAACGTGGCGCGCCGCACACACAAATATTACGCGGTATTTTTCAGACAATCCAAGCGGGGACAGGGTTTTACCGGTTCCGGTGGGCGCAATGTATAGAATAAGTTTGGGATTGGCGCGCTTAGATATTGTAAATAGTTGTTTCTGGTGTTCGTAGAGGGCGTGGTCGGCGTATTTGAATGTGAATGCGTTTTTCTCCACAAATTGGTAGGCGTATTTTATGAATTGGCGAATGTTGATGTGCGGTTCAATGTGTCGCATTGCGAAATCCACGAAATGAATGACGTGATGATTACAGTGCTCAATTTTGTATGAAAGCATGATTTTCGCGCTGTAATAATAATACATCCACTTTCCGGGTGTTTCCTCTTCATCATTATAGACTTCCCACATTTTGCTTACGATGGAAATGATGAGTTGGTCAAATGTCTTGGTAAAATCGGATTCAATTTGGGAATTCATGTTTTGGATTCGCATTTGGTCTATTTTCTTGATTTCTTTTTTGGGCTTTACTTGTGTTTTGTAGGGCAGGTGGTATGTTGAACATAATTCGTCAATGTCTTTTTTAAAGTAAATTGAAAACAAGTGGTCGGTCATTTCTTCGGTAGGCGTGATTTTTAATAACGAGGCAAGTGACTTGGTGTTGTTATACACAATGTTGACATCGTGAAATCCGCGCTTCATCAGTTTTAGGATTTCTATTTCATCTTCTTTTTCGGGGATTTCAACGCTGTTCCATTCTTCGGCAGTTAATTTCGTCTGAACTAGGGTGGTGGTCATGGATTCTGGGTTTTGGGGATTCGGGGATTCGGGGGTTCCAAACTTGATTGTTTAGGTAATATGCTTTATATTGTTGAGTATTCAATATAAATCAATTTTCTTTATTTCTTATTTATTGGTTCATTGATTCATTGATTCATTGATTCATTGGTTCATTGATTCCCTTATTAAATCGGTAGAAAAATTGATTTATTTTATGGCATAATTATATTCTATACAACCCCTCAAACCCCACCTTTCATCACTCCGAAACAATCCAATCATACCCACCGTAACATGGCTCCAATTATCGTAAGCATTGACGGCAACATCGGTTCAGGCAAGTCTAAAACCCTGGAAGAATATAAGAAGTACATTGAATCCCGGAACGGCGATAAAAAGATTGTATTTATTCAAGAACCAGTGAATGACTGGATGACAATTAAAGACGCCGATGGAACAAACATTTTGGAGAATTTATACAAAGACACCAAGAAGTATGCGTTTCGTTTTCAAATGATGGCGTATATATCACGGCTTGCGTTGCTTCGGCGTGCCGTGCGAGACTCCGGTGCCGATGTCATTATAACCGAACGCAGTGTAAATACGGACCGCAACGTGTTTGCCAAAATGTTGTATGATGTCGGCGACATTGAGCACGATGAGTATGTTATATATAACAATTGGTTCAATGAATTTACAACGGATGTTCCGGTGGATGGCGTGGTGTATGTTCGCGCAAGCCCGGATACATGCATTGACCGTATTGCGATTCGTGCGAGACCGGGTGAAACCATACAGCGCGACTACATTGAACGTTGCCATAAATATCACGAAGATTGGATTGTTGGTGTCAGTGACAGTGATAACAATGACAATGAAGTCGCCGATACATCCGCCAAATTATATCTGGAAGCAAATCAAGATGTTATGAATGACCCGGATTTGCTTCAAAATCGGTTTACACAAATTGATGAATTTATTTCTGAATTGTTGGAAAATAAGAAGCAACACTAACAACATTATTCCATCTAAGCCACAAAATCACGAAACGCAATATCCATAACAAAACAAACAAAACAAAACAAAACAACTTTTTTTTACAAACAACACGTAAAATCAATACCATATTTTTCGTTTAGTTTTTCATAAAGAATTGGAATATGCTCTTCTATTTTGAGGTCCGGATGTAGTGATAAACGAAATGTCCATCTAAATTCATTTTCAGTGTCTTTTTTATCGTATATCATATGTTTATGCGTGGCATCTAATCGTATATATTTTGGCAATTTTGGTTTGTTTTCTGTTTCTATGGCTGGGACTGTGTCTGTTTCTATGGCTGTGGCTGTGGCTGTGTCTGTGGTTGTGACTGTGGCATACGGAAATATATTTTTTTCTAAATCATCTACCACTTTATTTGCGTCAGCCAACTTTTCTTCCAATGCGATTTTCCCGGATTTGCGCGATATCCACGTTCTACCATTTAATTTTGGATGTTTTTCCACCTTGAAAAATTCTCGTGTATGCGTGTGAAAAACATTGGTATACTCACGGTAATATACAACATATTTCCGCATCATACTCTGTGTAATTCCGTGTGGTAATTGTTGCGCGGTGTGTTTTCGGTTTCGTTTGTCGGTATATATATTTGCGACAGCGCTGGTCTTATCAGATGTGGTTTCTAAATCCATACAAGTGTTATTATAAATATTTACATATTTTGTCGGGTTTGAACGCAGTAATTTATGCGCCAATTTCGGTTATACGCATAAATGCATCAAAGGAGAGACCATAAAATATTACACCATCGTCTCCATCAGTTCTACGAACAGTCACAGAGATGGTGCGCGGGGTCAATGCGGAATTTGAAATACCGCCGGTTATGGGATACAATGTTGAACCGCGGGTTCCGGTTCCGGAGCCAGTGTCTAACCATTGTTGCTCTCTTTTCGCAACAAGCGTGCCGTCAATGTTGATGTTTTCATTCTTCACTTTTTTTTGTTTACCGAGAACGTGTGCGATTGCTAGTCTTCAATCCATTACTCCGTATTTCGCCTCTACTTTTTGTTTCAATTTGACGATTTCATCGTTGAGTATATAATTTTCGGGTAATACCATACTAAATGTCCAAAGGTGTAACGATATGATTATATTGTTCTTGGAATTGTTTTGTCATAATGTAAGTGTTGGTGGTAAAATCTAATAATAACATAAATTCATTTTTTGCCAACAAAAAGGTTTTTATGTTTTTATATTTATCGCGATGTTGCGATAAACATAAAATAGAATTGTAACAATGTAGCTGCACTAATTGCTGTAAGCACAGTTTATCCCATAAGTTTCCCTACGGGCTGGACTATATCTTAGATTTTCTCCGGTTGCTTAAACCTTCACTGAAAACCCACCTCCGTTGAGTCTCTGATGCCCTACCATGGACTAGCGTATGTCGTCGTTAGGTAGTAAGCTTGCTGATTGCCCAATCATTATCATTTTCACCATACCCAAGTTTTTTCTCTTGGCCGCTCATTCCTTTCGGATATAAGTTTGGTAGATAATGCTCTAAGGGGTTCCCAGAACAATGGAAGAGGTGTCGCAACTCTGACGACAACAAGTCAGAATCACTAACAGCTGGTCTGGTGTATCATCAAAACGATGATATTGAGGACGCAAATGGTTTCCCGTAGCTAGAGCTCAATTGGCTACGGCATGCTGTTTTTAGGCCCTGTTTATTAGCAATTAGTAATAACATCCATATTACTGTAACTAAATCGTTAAGGCCTCCCATACCGGACATCACACGCAAAACGTTGTAATTCACGGCATAAACGCGAACCTTGGCAGTGTTGGTTCCCTCAACGGTGGCGTTGGAGAGAACAAGCTGAAGAGTAGCGTTGTCAATGCGAGAGAAGTTGCAAGTGCCACTGGGCTGGTGCTCCTCGGGTCTCAAAGCGAAGGAATACACGTTGATACCAGTGTCAGGGGCACGAGTGTGGTGCTGCCAGGGCTGAACGAGGTCAAAGTAAGTGCCTTCACGCTCAGAGAAGCGGTCCTGACCGTTAAGCTGGAGCTTAGCAGTCACGACGGGGTTCTCACCCCAGCAGTGGAGGTCAAGAGAAGACTCGGTCAGAACAAAGGTTCCGGCATCAGAAACACCAGAGTTCAAAAGGTTGGCACCCATGTTGGGAGAAGTGTAGTTCTCAGCAGCGCCGACACCTCCCTGCCACCAGTTGGTAGTAGTGGTCTGAACATCGGCAGAACCGGCGTCAGTGAAGAGGCCAGAAGCGTTGATGTAAGAAGTGCTGGTGTTGGCAACAGAGTCGTGGCTTCCGAAGGCGTGGATGGCGTTGGGAAGGGCGTCAAGAGCGTCGGTGTAGTTGAAGGGCTGAGCGCCGAGCAACTTGCACAAGAGGGACTGGCCTTCAAGAGAAGAGCAGTAGTCAACGTTCTTGTCGGGCTGGACAACCCAGATGAGTTCCTTGCAAGGGTGGTTGAAGTTGAGCTTAATCTTGTTGGAAGAAGAACCGACAGACTCATCACCAGTGAACTGGAGCTGCTCAATCAAATACTCGTGGGGGTTCTGGGCCATGCGTCTGCGCTCATCAGTGTCAAGGAAGATGTAGTCAACATAGAGAGAAGCAGCAACAAGGGACTGGTTGTAAGCCTGGGTGACCTTCTTGGAGCCGGTGCTGTCAACAAGGGAGTTAACAGCCCACAAGCACTCATCAATGGCGCGGATGTCAAGGTTAATCTTGACTTCGTGGTATTGAAGGGCAATGAGGGGCAGGGCGAGACCGGGGTTACGGCAAAACCAGAACTGGAAGGGGACGTAGAGGGTGGTCTCAGGGAGGGCGTTGCGGGGGGCGCAAACCTGGCGGGGAGCGCTGGAATCGCAAGGGCCATCAATGTCGTTAAAGGAGGGGTCAGTGATGAAGGTAAGCTGAGTGGTGTTACCAATCATCTTGAAGTATCCGCGCTGCTGCTCGGAGGTCATGGTGAGCTGGTTCCAGATGTGCATCCAATCACCGTACTGGCGGTCAATGCGCTGGCCACCAATCTCAACCTCAACCTGAGAGATGAGCTGCTCACCTGGGAAGTCAAGCCAGCGAGCCCAGACACCGGCACCGGTTCCCTTCATGGACTGGTTAATCTCGGGGAGAGTAACCTGAAGGTAAGTGCGGTAGGCCAAATCACCATTGCGGGAAATGGTGCAAGTGACACGGCGACCGAAGTCAGCCTGGCCGTTGAAAGTCTGTTCAATAGACTCCATGGCAAAGTTAGTGTGACGCTTGTAGGAAACCTTCCAGAAAGTAATCTGAGGGTTGCCGGTCAGGTAAACGTCCTGAGCGCCGTAGGCAACAAGTTGCATTAATCCTCCACCCATTGTATTATAGCTTTTATACACTTACCAAAGAAAAAAAATTTGGATTTTAACCAATTTAAACATTTTCAACATTTTCAACATTTAAAACTCGCCTAAATAATAACATTCTGCCTACACTTTTTTTTCTTTTATTCTAAACAACCCTATTTAACTAAAATTTCGTTCTAAAAACTGCAGTAAGAATTCATCGGACAAGACTTCTTTTTTATTTCCGTGATTTTTACTAAATATATATTTTTCACTTGTTTTTTGGACCCCCCATTCGTCATTTAGTGCGTTTAAAATGAATTTCATAATGCATATTTCTTTATAGTTCAATATGTCGCTGTGTTCTTCAATATAATCACGATAATTCATTTTAATTACACATTCGTCGGTTACAGCAAGATAATGGCCGTTGTCGTTTTTCATAATAAAGTGGTCGCCGTTTCGTTTTACTTTCCAACCGTCTTCTAAATGATGGCGCACAAAAATCATGCGAGACACTTTATTGTGGGTCAAATCTTGTGTTGTTAAACCCCCGAATATATTTTTTTCTACATTTATGTTTGTGGCGTTTGTATTTGATGACGTCATATTTGTATTGTATTGTATTTGTATTGTATTACAAAATGTGTAGAAAACAAAAATATAGTTTTCACGATTTCATATGATTTCACAAACAACAATACAACAAAACACCAAAATAATATTAAAAACTTATTTACACTATTATGTAATAAAATAATAAAATCTCTCTTTTACACACTTTTACATAACATAATCCATCCATCCATCCTCCCATCCTCCCATCCACCGCTTTCAACTTTCAACGTCGTCTAAAATATTATCCCACCACTCCTTTTTGAAACCATGCCTTCTTTTAAATACAAGCCCAATAAAAAAATCGTCCTGGATGAAAAAAGCATAACCACGCTGGACAACAAACACAAGGAAATCCAAGCGGAATTTACAAACATACAAGAAAATGTAATACCGACACTGGAAGCCGAGAGAACTGAATTAAAACAGCGCCTAAAAGAATTCAAATCGGGCAAAATCTCTCTATCCGTAGAAGAAGTTATGGAAATGCGGGACAAAATAAAGGAAATCAAAGAAACAATCAAGGCCCATAATTCCAATTTTAAAAACTATTATTTAAACAACAGCCAATACATATTTGAATACTTTGAAAACAAAAAGACGATTACCAATGGAACCGGCACAAACAAAACCAAAATATTAAATGCGTTTTTTAAATTACCGGAGGCAACAAAAGAAGAGGAAATGCACGTGATAAACAACAACAACGTCCAAAAATATTTGACAAACATAGACCAAGCGTTTATTGATATAAACAAATATGTGTATGCCACGGACATATGCCGCTTCTGTAACAAGGGAGAGATGATTCCGGTGGAACACGAAGGCATATTGGTGTGCAACCATTGCGCCAAGCACATTATGTATCTTATTGAAAACGAGAAACCGTCCTATAAAGAACCGCCCAAAGAAGCGTGCTTTTATGCGTATCAACGCATTAATCATTTTCGTGAAATCATCGCGCAGTTTCAAGCAAAGGAAACAACGCTCATTCCGGATGTGGTGCTGGAAAGCATAAAACAGCAAATTAAAAAAGAACGAATTGACATCTCTCAATTCACAAACAAAAAAGCCAAAGAAATCTTGAAGAAATTGGGATACAACAAGTACTACGAGCACATCCCGTTTATTAAGGACAAACTCGGCATCAAACCCCCGATTATGAGCCCGGAATTAGAAGACCGCCTGTGCAATCTTTTTATGGAAATACAAGCGCCGTATGCGAAATACTGTCCGGATGACCGACTGAATTTTTTGAATTACTATTACACCATATACAAGTTGTGTGAATTGTTGGGCAAGTATGAATTTTTACCGCATTTTCCCATGCTAAAAGACCGCGAAAAACGGATAGAACAAGATGAAATCTGGCGAAAAATATGCGAGGAATTAGATTGGGAGTTTATCCCCACTTTGTAACCTAACCAATTGTTTCGCAAAATCACGGTCGCTAGGGTAATGCACGCCCGCAATAATGCGGGAATTCGCAACCTTGTCAGCAACATCCATAATAGCCTGTGTCTTAGTGGGGAATTGTTTGCACAGGATTGACGCTAAATAATAGGCTTGATATGCGTGGCCCGATGGATAAGACGGCGTTTTATAATTTTTCAACGGAAGCAACGTGCCATTTTCTAAATTTATTTTATCTGGAATCACCTGGAATGGTCTTGCCCGATTATATAAATATTTATAAAACATTATCAACGCCATTGGCGCCGGCCTCACCATGATGCGTTTCATTTCCTCCAACGGCATATCGGTCTCGGGTATAACGCTTTGAAATGGCGCAGCGGGGTTTTCGTCTACCAGTATTGCGAATTCCACGTCGCTTGGCATTCGTTTTAATATGTAGTCATTTAGAACGATTTGTGCTTCTTGTATGTTATTCGGATATACCGGTATAGTGGGATACCACCAATGATACCGTGTTTGCTGAATGAATAGCACGCATACATAAACAACCACAAAAATGATGCGTCTATAATATACCATTGGGTCTGATTGAATCAGATTATTATATGAATTGTTTAATTTGTCTCTTAATGCGGCAATTACCATATGTTCTTTCTTTGATGATGTCATATATAATAAATTGTTATAAACAAAATAATTTATTGTACAAAAGCATTCACGGGGTTATAGGTGTTGTATAGGGGTTATAATGAGTTATAGAGGGGTTTATAGAGTTTATAAGTGGTTTATAAGGGGGTTATAATTTACAGGCGGAGGGGGGTGGGGAAACCGACAAGGTTGGCGCCGATACCGAAACCAGCACCAGTGCGAGCAGAAACAGCAAGGCTGGGAACATACGTATCCAAGATGCTGAAAGTTGCGGCGGCGGTAAGCGCAATCAAAGCAACTTCATCAAAAGCCAGAGAACGCTTGGGGATGGCGTAGGCCGCAATAGCAACCATAATACCTTCAACCAAATACTTGATGGTTCTCTTAACCAATTCTCCTAAATCAATAGCACCGACAGACATATTAATGTATATTATAAATAATATGAAGAAAAAAAAGGATATCACATAAAATGAATAAACGAATATGTATAAATGAATGCGTATAAATGAATGCGTATAAATGAATGCGTATAAATGCTTAAAAACACATATTGTAATTAGTTATATTCACATTCCATCATTCATTCATTTTATAAATAAATAAAATGTCAGTATTTAGAGCAAATAATGACGGCACCCCTTCTGGTGTGTCGCTCCAAAAACGCCCCGATGGTTCCGCAAATCCTCACTATGTTGATTTGCTTGAAGAAGATAAGCCAATCGCCGGCCAAAAATTCGCGTGTCTTTCTTTTGTGTCGCCAGAAGACATCCTAAAACAGAAAAACCACTTCTTTTTTGAGAAATTTGTGCAGCAATGGGAACTCGGAAAGTCAATGGAGAAATTTGTTCAATTTCTAAATTTTGTTTCATACAAGTATCACATTGATTTTGAGAAGTTGACGGAGGATTTCCAGGAATTTACCAAGGAAGAAAAGGCACAAATTCAGAAGAGCAGCATGTATGATGATTACAAGACTTTCCTGGACAAGAATGAAACGGAGTTGGAGGAGGAATTCGGCGAGAAGCACAATTTTCAGACCTCCATCCGCGGGCTTAAAGTGCGGGGCGTGTACGCAACCCAAAAGGAAGCCGAATTGCGGTGTCAGATGTTGCGCGAGGTGGACCCAAATCACGACGTGTTTGTTGGGCCGGTGGGGCTGTGGGTGCCGTTCCATCCCGAGGCATACAAGACTGGGCGCGTGGAGTACATGGAGGAAACCCTGAACCAGTTGATGTCCGAAAAGAAGAAGAACGAGGAACACGCCAAGGTGGAGTTTGAGAAGCGCGTAAAGGAATCAAAGATGAAGGCAATTGAAGAGAATAAACGCATTGCGGAGAAGTCTGGAAATAAACTTACACAAATGGTGACGGAGGACGGCAAGTTGGTTGGATTGACGGAGGAGGGCGTGCCCGAGTCTTCTGAATTCACACTGGATGACGTGCGGAAGGAGTTGTTTGAAGGCGGCATTGACCCCAAGGACTACAAACCATAAACCATACAACTCGGTAGTTATATCATAAAAATATGTGTGTTAAATATATTACACCACACATATTTCAATAAAATGTCATTAAATAAACGGTTAGCAAATACATTTGCCACGCTTTTATACAACGCCTGTGAAAAAGGCGATTTAGAAACAATCAAATATTTTGTAGAAAGATATTCTTCGCCAAAGTATTCTTATCAAGTGATACTCCCGCTTTCTACGTCGGCAAAGTTTGCGGCGATGAACGGACATCTAGAATGTTTAAAATATTTAGTGTCAGTCGGCGGCGACATTCGCAAAAACGAAGAACACATTACATTTGACTTTATGATGAAACGCATAAAAGACAAAAACTACACTGAAATAGAAGAATTTATAAATCAGTGGATTTTGGAAGCATCCGCTTCGGCATTGGATATATCATCGTGTGCTCGATCTTTATTTTCGGAATAAAGGGTCGCATTCTTTTCCATCACACGTAATGTTATTGCTATACAACTGAACAAACCCGCATGATGCGCACGTAAATACCTTGAACCGATTGTTTAAAATATTTACACCAAAAAACGACTTTATTTTAGTTCCAAGCGTGAGTGTTTTCACGATAAACGTATCTTTGTTGCACTTTGTGCATGTTAGCGCGTGCGGATGGTGATTTCCTCCCTTTTCATAACTTATTTTGGGGTGTGAAATCAGCGTTCTCCCGCCTTTCAATGTGTGTTGTCGGTGATTTGATTTGGCTCGTCGTCTTGTGTTTGTTTTTGTGTGTGTTGGCATTTTCTGATATATACACTATAATACGATAAAAATGTAATGAAATCTAAATAAACACAAAAATAATATGATTTATAATACGAGGCATTACAATACAATAATTTTAATAATTTTAATAATATGACCGCAGCATCCTCCTCATCCACAACCGCCGCAAAAACAACAACCGCCATCTCAAAAACAACGCAAATCCAAATCC
>Ga0194134_10002479_pt1 | contig 21763 bp, 19 predicted proteins | sample TA2KigOff0mmetaG_FD_148602 | JGI IMG/M metagenome (GOLD analysis project Ga0194134, IMG submission 148602) | Freshwater microbial communities from Lake Tanganyika, Tanzania - TA2015056 Kigoma Offshore 0m | ecosystem: Environmental > Aquatic > Freshwater > Lake | place: Tanzania: Lake Tanganyika... | reverse complement strand
CAGCCGCATGCGGTGCCGGTCAAGCCCATACAGCGCTTCAACGCGCATTGGCTGAGCCTGCTGGAGCGGGTGCGGGCCCGCCCCAGCCGCGTGGCTGTCGTCGGGGCGGGTGCGGGGGGTGTGGAGTTGCTGCTGGCGATGCAGGCGCGGCTACAGCGGCAGTTGCAGCCCCTGGGCCTGCAGCCTCCGCAGTTTGATCTCTACAGCAGCACGCCCCAGATCGTGCCCACCCACAATCGGCGGGTGCGGCGTTACCTGCTGCGCCTCTTGCAGGAGCGTGGGGTGCAGGTGCACACGGCGCAGACCGTGACCGGCGTGTGGGCCGGTTGCCTGCAAACCGCCAGTGGTCAGGTCTTCGACGCCGACGAGGTGGTCTGGGTCACCCAGGCGGCGGGTGCACCCTGGTTGCGCTCAAGCGGATTGGCCCTTGACGAGGGGGACTTCATTGTGGTCAATCAGCATCTGCAAAGCGTCAGCGATGAGCGGGTGTTTGCCGCGGGTGATATTGCCTGCTTGCAAGACCAGCCGGTGGAGAAGGCCGGTGTGTTTGCCGTGCGGCAAGGGCCTGTGCTGCACGACAACCTGTGCCGCAGTTTGCGTGGCCAGGCTTTGCGAAGCTACCGCCCACAGCGCCGTTGGCTGGCCCTGATCGGTACGGGCGACGGCCGTGCGGTGGCTTCGCGCGGCGCATTTTTTGCAGCCGGTTCCTGGCTCTGGCGCTGGAAAGACGCGATCGATCGGCGCTTCATGGCCGGTTTTTCGGTGGAGCCCGAACCCATGGCGGCCGTCTCTGAGCCCGCAACCCTGCCGCTCGATCAGGACGAGGCGGCGCAGGCCCTGTCCGCGCAAGCCATGCGCTGTGGCGGTTGCGGCGCCAAGGTTGGTGCTTCGGTGCTGGGCCGCGCCCTGGCGCGACTGCCCTCGACCTCGGGCCACGCAGATATCCTGGTTGGCCCTGGAGACGATGCAGCGGTGATGCGTGTGCCTGCTGGTAAGGCCCTGGTGCAGTCGGTGGACTTCTTTCGCTCGTTTACCGACGACCCCTGGGTCTTTAGCCGCATCGCGGCCAACCATGCGTTGGGGGATCTCTTTGCCATGGGCGCGCAGGCGCATAGCGCACAGGCTCTGGCCACCGTACCGCCGGGCCTGGAGTCGCGCACCGAGGAATTGCTCTACCAGATGCTCGCTGGAGCGCTACAGACTCTGCAAGCAGCCTCCTGCGCGCTGGTCGGCGGTCATACCGCCGAGGGGCGTGAGCTGGCGCTGGGCTTTGCGGTCAACGGCTGGGTGGATGCGTCACTGCAAGGCCTGATGACCAAGTCGGGGCTGCGTGCCGGGGACAGGGTCTTGCTGACCAAGCCGCTGGGCACCGGCACTTTGCTGGTGGCCCACCAGCGATTGCGTGCGCGGGGACGGTGGATTGACGCGGCCCTGGACTCGATGATGCAGTCGAGCCAGCAGGCTGCGCAGATTTTGCGCGCGCATGGCGCGCGCGCCTGTACCGACCTGACCGGCTTTGGTCTGGCCGGCCACTTGCTGGAGATGACGCGACCGTCCGGCGTGGATGTCGAAATCGATCTGTCCGCCTTGCCCCTGCTTGCCGGCGCCCTGGAGTCGGTCGCCTCAGGGCATTTGAGTTCCTTGCACGCAGCCAATGCCCAGTTTGCTGCGGCCTTGCGCGAAGCGCCGCCGGCTCACCCGCTGCTGCCGCTGCTCTTCGATCCGCAAACCGCAGGCGGCCTGATCGCCGGCGTGCCCGCCGATCAGGCGCCGGCTTGCCTGGCGGCACTGCAGTCAGCCGGCTACACCCAGGCGGCTTTGATCGGGCAGGTGCTGCCGCGCAGTAGCGAGGCGGCGCCTTTATTACTCAAGACTTGAGTAACAAAGAAAGGCCGTATCGCCGCCCAGGTGCGATCGGGCTTGGCCGCTTACCGCCTGGCCCGCTCGATGCCCAGTGCCGCTTCCAGACCAATGTATTCGCAGCTGACCCCCTTGTGCCACAGATCGGGGGGCGCCAGGCAGTGCTGGTGGAATTTTTCGCCCTGGAAGTCAGTCAGAAAGTACGAACGCAGAACCGCCTTGCTGGTGGGGATGAGTGTCACATTGCGGGCCAGCCCGCATTTGTTCTTGAAGACGCATTCATTGGCTTCGGTCGCGTCCTTGAACAGGTGCAGCTTGATGCGCCCGGTGCCCACCCCGGACTTGGTCAGGCTCAGCGCGCAGGCCGAGCCGTCCAGGCGTTCGAGTCCGTGATGGCGCGCCAGGAAATTCATCTCCGCCGTGACCAACTCCAGGAACCAGGCCCCCACCAGCCCCGCGCAGCTGTAGTAGTCGGCCTTGATCTGCTCGTAAACCGCTTTGGCATCGGGCAGCTCCTTGCTGTTCATGCGCACCATGGGCTCGGCCCCATTGGACGGGCCCAGGGGGGGCACGCGAACGATCTCGTGGTTGGACCGGATGTCCATCGGATCACTGCAGCCGCTCAGTCCAGCCAGGACGGCGGCGGCCAGCAGCAGGCAGCCGATGCGGTGGCCCAGAATGCGCAGGAGTTTCACAAGCTCAGACTCGGCAAGGGAGCCACCGATGAAGGCGGCGCCGGGGTACAACTAGCGTTCATCACCATGGACAGCAGGGTGTAGTAGCCATTGATACCTATCAGATCGACCACCCCCTGCTCGCCAAACAGGTTTAGCGCCCGGGACCAGGTGGCATCGTTGATGCCGCGTTGCTGATGCAACTCGATACAGAAAGCGTGGACGGCCGCCTCGTCGTCGTGCAGGTCGGGCGGTTTCCGGCCTTGCGCGATGGCCTGCACAGTACTGGCAGCCACGCCGGCCTTCTGGGCAATTGGGGCGTGGATGGCCCACTCGACCTGCTGTGACCAGTGCCGTGCCGTGATCAAAATCGCCAGCTCCGACAGACGCAAGGGCAGGTTGCTTCGGTAGCGCAGATATTCACCCATGCGCTGCGCATGGCCCATGAGTTCAGGGCTGCGCATCAGGGGGATGAAGGGCGAGACCAGCGCCCCCCGAGGTCCGTCGATGATGGCTTGCGCTTGCTCGCGCTGCGCCTCGGTCCAGGTGGAGGGCGGTAGGGGGGGCAATCGGTCGGTGTTCATGGCGGTGGGGGGCGAGCGCTTTATTATGAAGCGCCGAAGAACGGCAGCTTCTGCTGGCCCACCTGCTCGAAAACCACCTGTGCACGCTGACCGATACGCGGCACCTCTCCTCTGGGAGCCAGCCAGCGACTGAGCATGCGCGGGCCTTCCTCCAAATCGATCAATACCACGCAGTAGGGCAACTGCGATTGCCAGGCAGGCCCCTGGAAGGGCACCTGAACCTGGCTGTAGCTGTAGACGCAGCCCTGGCCCCCAGCGGCCCGCCAGGCCAGCCGTGTGTCGCCACACGCGGGACACAAGCGCCGTGCGTAATAGAAGGCATGGTGGCAGGCCTGGCAATGCTGGAGCAAAAGTTCCTGCCGATTGCAGCCTTCCCAAAACGGTCGGGAGTCTAGGGTCGGCGGCACAAATTCGGCCAGCAAGTCATTGTTCATGCCTCAGGCCTCCATCACCATCACGCCACAGACCGAGAACACGCCACCATTGCCGCTGACCACCGCACGCCGAGCCCCGGGCACCTGCCGCCTGCCCGCAGTGCCGCGCAGCTGATGCACCGCCTCGGTCACATGCAGCATGCCGCCGATGTGTGCCTGCGACAGCAGCCCCCCATGTGGATTGAGCGGGCAGCGCCCGCCCAGGCTGGCGTGGCCGGCGCGTAGATAGTTGCCGGCCGCGCCCGGTGCTGAAAAGTCCAGCGCATCGAGGGTGATCAGTACGGAGATGGTGAAGGCATCGTGCAAGAGCGCCACCTGCATATCCTGCGGCCCCAGGCTGGCCGATTCGAAGGCATCGCGACCGGCCGCACGCATGCCCAGATCGGCGAGGTCGGGCGTTTGAGCCACCGAGTTGTGCGTCGAGCGCATGGACAGGGATCGTATGCTCACCGGTTTGAGGTCCCGTGCGAGCGCACGCTCGCGGCTCATCAAGATGAGCGCGCCGCCACCGTCGGAGACCTGCGAGCAATCGAACAGGCGCAGCGGTGTAGCGATCATGCGGCTGCTGAGGTAGTCATCCATGGACATGGATTTGCGCATTTGCGCGTTGTCGTTGAGCAAGGCGTGTCGCCGCGTAATGAGCGCCACTTCGGCCAGATCTTTTTCACTGGCGCCGTGCTCATGCAGATAGCGCTGCGCCAACAGCGCGTAGGGCACCACCATGCCGTGCAGACCAAAGGGCTCTTCCCACTCCTCGCCGCCGAGCAGATTGCGCAGCGCCAGTCCGCGCGCTCCCTCGGGTCGGCCGGTGAGTGTGTTTTCGCCGTAGACGCAGACTGCGATTTCGCAGTGCCCTGATTCGATGGCCCATACCGCTTGCTGCAGCATGGTCATGGCCGTCACCGTACCGCCGACATCGACCGTGCTGATGAAGCTCGGTCGCAAGCCCAGATACTCCACCAGGGTCGATGAGAACATCGAATTGGGAATGGCGTAGGGGTCGAGATTGATCAGTCCGTCAATCTCGGGAATGCGCACCCCGCAATCGGCCGCCGCCTCCTGTACGGCCCAGGCCTGGATTTGCACCGACTCCAGACCCGGGAGCTTGCCCACCCGGGTCTCACCGGCGCCGACGATCACAACATCAGGGCTTACTTTGGGCATGGGTCTGCGGGCGCTATTCCACCGTCACGCTCTTGGCCAGGTTGCGAGGCTTGTCGACATCGGTGCCGCGCGCACAGGCCGTGTGATAGGCAAGCAGCTGCAGAGGCACCACATGCAGCAGGGGGCTCAGATATCCATAGTGCTCGGGCATACGGATGACCTGAAGGCCCTCACTGCTTTCAATGCGGGTGTCTGCATCGGCCAGCACATAAAGCATACCGCCGCGCGCTCGCACCTCCTGCATATTGCTCTTGAGTTTTTCCAGCAGGCTGTCATTGGGTGCCACCGTCACCACTGGCATGCTGCTGGTGACCAAGGCCAGCGGGCCGTGCTTGAGTTCGCCGGCCGGATAGGCCTCGGCATGGATGTAGCTGATCTCCTTGAGCTTGAGCGCGCCCTCCAGGGCGATCGGGTAGTGCAGCCCGCGACCCAAAAAGAGGGCGTTTTCCATGCGGGCAAAGTCCTCGGCCCAGCTGATGAGTTGTGGCTCCAGCGCCAGTACCGCCTGTAGGGCTGCCGGCAGATGCCGCATCGCCTTGAGGTGCGCCGCCTCCTGCGCCGCGTCGAGGCGACCGCGCGATTGCGCCAGCGCCAGGGTCAGTAAAAACAGACCGGCCAGCTGTGTCGTGAAGGCCTTGGTGGAGGCCACACCGATCTCCACGCCGGCGCGGGTGATGTAGGCCAGTTCGCATTCGCGCACCATGGCCGAGGTGCTGACATTGCAGATCGTCAGGGTGCGGTGCATGCCCAGGCTCTGTGCATGGCGCAGCGCAGCCAGCGTGTCGGCGGTCTCCCCGCTCTGGCTGATGGTGACCACCAAGGTGTTGGGCTTGGGCACGCTGTTGCGGTAGCGGTATTCGCTGGCGACTTCGACCTGGGTGGGTATGCCAGCGAGGTCCTCGAGCCAGTATCTGGCGGTGCAGCCGCTGTAGTAGCTGGTGCCGCAGGCCAGAATCAGGACCGAATCGATCGCTTTGAAACACCCCTGAGCGCCCCGGCCAAACAGGTCCGGGGTAATGCCAGCCACGCCTTCAAGCGTGTCGGCGATCGCCCGGGGCTGCTCAAAAATTTCCTTTTGCATGTAGTGGCGGTAGGGGCCGAGTTCGGCTGCACCACTGTGCGCCTGCACCGTGCGCACGGAACGCTCGAGCGGCCGGCCCGCCGGATCGAGCACCCAGTAGCGACCCGGTTGCAGATCGACCAGGTCGCCCTCTTCCAGGTAGACGATCTGATCGGTCACGCCGGCCAGGGCCATGGCATCGCTGGCCAGGAAATGCTCGCCCTGCTGACCCAGGCCCAGCACCAGAGGTGAGCCTGCCCGCGCGCCCACTACCCGATGCGGCTCGTCGCGGCAAAAGGCGGCAATGGCGTAGGCACCCTGCAAGCGCGCCACCGCGGTGCGAACCGCCTCGAAAAGATCGCCGTCATAGACGCTGTCAATCAAATGAACAATGACCTCGGTATCCGTCTGGCTGTCGAAGACATAGCCCTTGGCTTGCAGTTGCGCCCGCAGTTGCTCGTGGTTCTCGATGATGCCGTTGTGCACCAGCGCCACCCGGCCGGGCTTGCTCAGGGCCTGCGCTCCAGGGCCGTGGCTGAAGTGGGGATGCGCGTTGTGTACTGCGGGCGCGCCGTGCGTGGCCCACCGGGTGTGCGCGATGCCCGTGCTGCCCTGGAGCGATTCGCCGTCCACCTGTTCTTGCAACTGCGCCACCCGCGCCACGCTGCGTGCCCGGTGCAAATGCCCTTTGTGCACCGCCACGCCGCAGGAGTCATAGCCGCGGTATTCGAGCCGCTGCAAGCCTTGCACCAGCATTGGAACAATGTTGCGGTGAGAAACCGCAGCGACGATGCCACACATGGCCATCCTCCCTCAAAAGGCTGAATACTAGGCCGCCCGGTCGGAAATAGGTAATCTATTTGGACAAAAAAATGAATTTTTATTTCTCCGATCTTATATTTCAATTTTTTATTTCATAAAATATGCTTTTATGGAAGATTTAGACTCCGTTGACCTTCATCTGCTTGAAGCTCTGCAGCGCGATGCCGCGCTGAGCAATCAAGATCTTGCGCAGGTTCTGGGCATTTCGCCGGCCACTTGCCTCAGGCGCACCCGTCGCTTGCGCGAGGCGGGCCTGATTGAGCGGCGGGTGGCCTTGCTCAACACCGATGCTCTGGCGCGCCGGCTCGGTCATGGCTTGACCGCGGTGGTGGAGATCACGCTGGATCGACAGGGTGACGATCAGGCGCGCGCTTTTGAGGCCCGTGTCATCGCTGACGCTGCCGTACAGCAGTGTTACCGTGTCACGCCGGGGCCGGATTTTGTCTTGATCATTCGGGTTCGCGACATGCCCGCCTACGCTGACCTGGCTCAGCGCTTGTTCAGCGGCGATGCGAATGTACGCAATGTCAAGGCGTTTTTCAGCATTCACCGCGCCAAGTTCAGTCCTGTGGAGCCGCTGCCGATGCCCTAGAGGCCCCATCGCCGCGAGGGCGCGGCTCCCACCTCCGCAGGGCCCGCGCCGTCCTCGGAGCACCGCCCCCGGCGCGAGGGCTTCTGTAGGCGCCCGGGCGCTGTTCAGGAAACGATATACGCCGCAGCGCCGGTGGCCAGCAACTGACCGCTGGCCGACAAAAACTCCATCTGGGTGTTGGCCACGCGCGAGCCCAGGCGCACCACCCGGCCCTTTGCCTCGAAGTGCTCGCTGACCGCTGGCCGCAGGTAGTCCACCCGCAGATCGATGGTGCCCAACCGGTCGAAATGCTTCATGCGCTGCTCCAGCGGCTTGTCAGGATGCCGGCTGCCCAAGGCGCAGATACAGGCCATGCCCGCCACCACATCCAGCAGCGCGCTGATCACACCACCATGCAGGCGGTCGTGCACAAAGTTGCCGATTAAATCGGGTCGCATCGGCAGGCCCGCGCGGAACCAGTCCGGCCCTGCCTCGAGCATCTTCAGGCTCAGCAATCGGTTGAAGACGATTTGCTCCTCAAAGAGCGAGCGCAAATAGCGTTCGAACTCGGCGTCCAGGGCCGCTGTGGTGGTGTGGCTCGGTGGGCTCATGCAACGATTGTCCTTCAGGCCCTTGTGCGGCTTGCGCCCGCTCCAAGGAGATCTCAGAGCTTGCTGAAGTCAGGCAGGCGCTTGTCCAGGAAAGCGGTAAAAGCCTCGCGGGCGGCCGGCTCGCCCAGCATGCGACCGAAGATCAGCGATTCCCGGTCCATGCGCTGCGCCACCTCGGACTCGATGCCCAGCTTCATCAGGCGTTTGGTCTCTATCAGCGAGCTCATGGGCTTGCCGGCCAGACGGCGCGCTTGCTGCTGCGCCAGGTCATGGGCTTGCGACGGTGGCACGATGCGATTGACCAGGCCCCACTCGAGCGCGCTTTCGGCGCTGAAGGGCTCGCCCAGCAGCAGGGCCTCGGCTGCTCGCGCGTGTCCCATCAGCCGCGGCATCAGCAGGCTGGAGGCCGCTTCGGGACACAGCCCCAAATTGACAAAAGGCGTGGAGAAGGCGGCGTTATCGCCGGCGTACACCAGGTCGCAGTGCAGCAGTATCGTGGTGCCCACACCGACTGCAGGTCCGCAGACGGCCGCCACGAGCGGCTTGGGGAAACCGCTGATGCCGCGCAGAAAGCGAAACACCGGCGCGTCCTGCGACACCGGTGGGGTGTTGAGAAAGTCCCCGATATCGTTACCCGCAGAAAACACCGTTTCATGGCCCTGGATCACCACCACCCGCACCTGGGTATCCTCAGCCGCTTGTGTCAGCGCATCGGCCATATCGGCATACATGGCCGCCGTCAGCGAGTTTTTGCGCTGCAGCCGGTTGAGCGTCAGCGTGGTCACGCCGGCTGCATGGTGGCTGAGGATGTCGCTCATGAAAATCACTCCTTGTAGTAAACAATCTGATGCGAGCTGCCCAGCAGCAAGCCGCCGCGCGACCAGAGGTGGGCGGTCTGGTCAAAAAAACCATGCCGAAAATCCTGCGCCCGGGCCTGGGCGTAGATGTGTTGCGAGCCAACGGCGGCCAGTTCTTGCGTACTGGCATGGAAGTACACCGTCAAGGAGACGGTGCCGGTGGCCACCCAGCCCGCGCGGCGTAGCCAGATACGCGGGTAGAAGGCGTCGCTCATGGCTGCCAGGGCGGGCAAATCCACAGGCCTTTGCTGGGCATCACGCAGCCAAAAGCGGGTCAGGCTGTCGCGCTCGCTGCCGTCAGAGACCGCTGGCACGCCACCATCGATCAGACGGATTTCATAGCGCCGCACCCACTCTACCGCGTCGAACAGGATGACCGGTTCAAAAGTTTCGGGCGCTTGCACCGGCGGCAGCGCCAAGTCCTGGCGCCGCCAGACATCGCGCCTCACGGCGCTGACCAGTGTGGCGGTGGCCATCACGGCCGGCCCGTCCCGGTCTGATTGCGTCAACTCCAACAGCCAGTGCTGAGTCGAGCGGTTGCTGCGGGCGGCACGCGCCTGGATGCGGTAGGGCCCATCCTTTAGCGCAGCAGCGTAGTTGACCGTCAGCGACACCGGCTCGGCCAGGCACTGCGACTGCATCACCGCCTGCACCATCAGGGCAGCCGTGATGCCGCCATAGGGCCCAACCATGTTGGCCCAGGACGGATGGGTGTGGCCCTCGAGGAGTTCCGGGTTCTCGCTTGCGCGCAGCATCAAGGCTGCATCGAAGACATAGCCGCCAGGCTCGCAGGGTCGAGAGGGCGTGTTCATGGATTCAGTCTATCGCGCCGGGGGCGGCGCTCCCACAGGGGCCCTCTCGCGCCGGGGGCGGCGCTGTCACAGCCTGCACCTTCACACGCGCTCAAAAATGCCAGCGGCTCCCTGACCCATGCCCACGCACATGGTCACCATGCCGTAGCGCAGGCGATGGCGCTGCAGGGCGTGCACCACTGTGGCCGATCGGATCGCGCCGGTGGCTCCCAGCGGATGACCCAAGGCGATGGCACCGCCCATCGGGTTGACCTTGGCTGCATCGAGTCCCAGGGTTTGCATGACGGCCAGCGACTGCGCCGCAAAGGCTTCGTTCAGTTCGATCCAATCGAGATCGCCCTGTTTGAGGCCCGCATGGCGCAATGCCGCCGGAATGGCTTCGATGGGGCCGATACCCATGATGTGCGGTGGTACGCCCTTGCTGGCGTAGCTCACGAAGCGCGCCAGGGGTCGCAGCCCATGCGTCTTGAGGGCGCGCTCGCTGGCCAGGATCAGGGCGCCGGCACCATCGGAGGTCTGCGAGGAATTGCCGGCGGTCACTGATCCGCGCGCGGCAAACACGGGCTTGAGCTTGCCCAGCCCCTCCATGGAGGTATCGGGCCGAGGACCCTCGTCGAGTTCGACGGTGCGCTCGCCCAAAGCCACCTGCGCTTGCTCCAAGTCGAGTCTGCGCTCGGTCACCGTCATGGGGGCGATCTCGGCACTGAACTCGCCCGCCTGCTGCGCTCTGAGCGCACGCGCGTGAGATTGGCAGGCAAACTCGTCTTGCGCCTGGCGCGAGACCTTCCACTGCTGCGCCACTTTTTCGGCGGTCAAACCCATGCCGTAGGCGATGCCCACATCCTCATCGCGCGCGAACATGGCCGGCGAGAGCGAGGGCGAGTTGCCCGACATCGGCACCATGCTCATGCTCTCCGTGCCCGCTGCGATCATGAGGTCGGCTTCGCCCACCCGGATCCGGTCGGCGGCCATCTGCACCGCTGACAGTCCCGAGGCACAAAAGCGGTTGACGGTGATGCCACCCACGCCCGTGGGCAAACCGGCCAGCACTGCGGCGATGCGCGCCACATTCAGCCCCTGTGGCCCCTCGGGGATGGCACAACCGGCGATCACATCCTCAATGGCTTGCGGGTCCAGGCCAGGGACATCGGCTAGGGTGGCGCGCAAGGCGTGTACCAGCAATTCATCCGGGCGGGTGTTGCGAAAAACCCCCCGTCCAGACCGTCCGATGGGCGTGCGGCGTGCCGCAACGATATAGGCTTCTTGAATCTGTCTCATCATGGGACTCCTGTATTCAGACCGCAGCGGCGGCCCGCAGCGTCAATTTCTCAGGGGCTTGCCTGTGCTCATCATGGCCATGATGCGCTCCTGGCTCTTGGGGTGTACGACGAGTTCGCAAAAGGCCCTGCGCTCGAGTGCCATCAGGTACTCTTCGGTGACCAGGGTGCCCGCATCCACATCGCCGCCGCAGACCACGCCAGCAATGCACTTGCCGATGTGAAAATCGTGGGCGCTGATAAAGCCGCCATCGCGCATGTTCACCAGTTGCCCCATGATGGTGGCCTGCGCATGTCGGCCGGCTGCGGCGAAGGCTCTGCGCTGCGGCGGCCGCCAGCCCGCGGCGGCCATGGCGCGCGCCTCGCCCAGGGCCACATACAGCAGCTCGTCGCGATGCGCCACGATGAGGTCGCTATCCAGCAGATAGCCGAGCTTGCGGCTTTCCAGGGCGCTGGTCCCCACCTTGGCCATGGCCGCTGCGGTAAAGCCTTCCGTCAGGAAGGGCAGTAGGTCCTTGGAGGTAGAGGCTTGGGCGTTTTCTGCCGCGCGCCGGGCTATGTAAGCCAGGCCACCGGCGCCGGGCACCAGTCCCACACCTACCTCGACCAGACCGATATAGCTCTCCAGGGCTGCCACCCGGCGGGCGCAGTGGACGGCCAGCTCGCAGCCGCCGCCCAGGGCCAGCCCCCGCACCGCTGCCACCACCGGCACCTGGGCATAGCGCAGCCGCAGCATGACTCTCTGCAACTCGTGCTCGGCCGACTCGATGGCCGATACCCCAGCGAGCATGAAGGCCGGGATCATGGCTTGCAGGTCGGCGCCGGCAGAAAACACATCGTCTGGCGACCAGATCACCAGACCCTCGTAGCTCTTCTCGGCCAATTCCACCGCCTGATTCAGACCCTCAGCCACATCGGGGCTGATGGCGTGCATCTTGGTCTTGATGCTGGCAATGAGCACCTGCCCGTCGAGCGACCACAAGCGAATTGCATCGTCTTCGTGCACGGTCGTACCGGCGCGGGCTGCCAGCTGTGCCGGTGTGGACATCACATCCTCGGGGAAATGCTGGCGCGCATGCACCGGCAGCGCGCGCCGCGGCACAAAGCGCCCCAATGCCGGTGACCACGAGCCTTCGGCGGTGTGCACGCCGCCGGCCTCATCGACCGGGCCCTTGAACACCCAGGCCGGCAGCGGCGCCTTGCACAGCGCCAGGCCGGCATCGATGTCGTCCTGGATCCAGCGCGCCACCTGACGCCAGCCGGCCTCCTGCCACAACTCGAACGGCCCTTGCTTGACGCCAAAGCCCCAGCGCATGGCCAGATCGACATCGCGCGCGGTCTCGGCAATGTCGTGCAGATGCACAGCCGCGTAGTGAAACTGGTCGCGCAGTATGGCCCAGAGGAAGCGCGCTTGGGCACCCTGGGCATTGCGCAGCAACTTCAGTCGCTCGGGCGCCGGCTTCTTGAGCATGCGACCCACCACATCGTCAGCCTTGGTGCCACCGCTGACATAGTCGAGGCTCTGCGGGTCAAGCCGCAGCACTTCGCGGCCGACCTTTTTGTAAAAGCCCGCGCCGGATTTCTGGCCCAAGCGCTGCCCTTCGATGAGCTTTTGCAGTACCGGCGGCGTCTGGTACAGCGCTGCGAAGGGGTCATCGGCCAGCGAAAAATTCTCGCGCAGGGTGCCGATCACATGGGCCAGCGTATCGAGACCCACCACATCGGCGGTGCGGAAGGTGCCCGAGGCGGCGCGGCCAAGCTTCTTACCGGTCAGGTCGTCCACCACATCGTAGCTCAGCCCGAACTGATCGGCCTGGACCATGGTGGCCAGCATGCCGGCCGTGCCGACCCGGTTGGCGATGAAGTTGGGCGTGTCCTTTGCGCGCACCACGCTCTTGCCCAGGGTGGTGGTGACGAAGGTTTCGAGTTGGTCCATCACCTGCGGGTCGGTGTGCCCGGTGGCAATCAGCTCGACCAGCTGCATATAGCGCGGCGGGTTAAAGAAGTGGATACCGCAAAAACGGGGGCGCAGCGCCTCGGGCAGGGCTTGCGCCAGCGCGGTGATCGACAGCCCCGAAGTATTACTCGCCACCAGGGCGTGCGGCGCCAGGGCCGGAGCGATCTTGCGGTAGAGCTCGAGCTTCCAGTCCATGCGCTCGGCAATTGCCTCGATCACCAGATCGCACGCCTTGAGCTCGTCCAGATGCTCGTCGTAATTGGCCGGCCGGATCAGGGCGGCGTCCTCGGCCCACCCCAGCGGCGCAGGCTTGAGTTTTTTCAGGTTCTCGATGGCGCGCAGCGCGATGGCGCTGCTTCCAGTTTTGTCGGAGGCCTTGGCGGTGGGTAAATCAAAAAGCAGAACCGGCACTTTGAGGTTGACCAGATGGGCGGCAATCTGCGCGCCCATCACGCCGGCGCCCAATACCGCCACCTGTCTGACATGAAATCGCTGCATGAGGTGTCCTTTGCTTACTGCACCCGCTGCCACACCTGGGTGCGGAACAGGGGCCCGATGTAGCCGCGAACCTGCAGCGTCTTGCCGCCGTCCTGTGGTGCCAGCCTGAGTCTGTAGACCTTGCCGTTTTCCGGATCCAGGATGGTGCCGCCCTCCCAGACCGAATCGGCCCCGCTTTTTTTGGCATCGCGAATGATTTCCAGCCCGATCTTCGGTTGCCCCTTGCGATCGTCGGTGCACAGCGTGCACAGGGGCTCGGCATTGCTCGTTTGGAGGCTGCGCTCGACCTTGCCGACCAAGGCGCCCTGACCGTTGTCGCGTATGACGATTTCAGCCCGGGGCTTGCCGGTGGCATCGTCAATGCTGTGCCAGGTGCCCACGGGCGTCATTTGTGCGTGGGCACCAGCGCCGAGCAGGCTGGCGCTGATCGTAAAGAGAATGTTTTTCATGGGGGTTCCTCTCAGGCCAGGGCGGCTTCGGTGTCCATCAGGGCTTTACTGCCCGTGCGTACCGTGCGCATCAGCGTGGCCGTCTCCGGGAACAGTTTGGCAAAGTAAAAGCGCGCGGTTTGCAGCTTGGCGGTGTAGAAGGGGTCGGTCGAACCCGCGGCGATTTGCTGCAGCGCCGCCTGAGCCATGCGCGCCCAGAAGTAGGCAAACACCAGATGTCCCGCCACCCGCAGGTAGTCGACCGCAGCCGCACCCACTTCGTCAGCATTCTGGAACGCCCGAAAGCCCAGCTCGGTGGTGAACTTGTTCATCTGCTCACCCAGCCAGGCCAGCGGGTTGATGAACTCGGCCATCTGCTCGTTCACGCCCTCCTGCTCCACCAGCGCCGCGATCAACTTGCCAAACTTCCTGAGCGTGGCGCCGTTGTTGCCCAGCACCTTCCGCCCGAGCAGGTCGAGCGACTGAATCGTGTTGGTGCCCTCGTAGATCATGTTGATGCGGTTGTCGCGCGCAAACTGCTCCATGCCCCATTCGCGAATGAAGCCGTGGCCGCCAAAGACCTGCAGGCAGGCGTTGGTGGCGATGTGGCCGTTGTCGGTCAGAAAGGCCTTGACGATAGGCGTGAGCAGGGCCAGCACCTCGGCGGCGTCCTTGCGCACCTTTTCGTCCGGGTGGTTGAACTCCTGATCGAGCAGCAAGGCGCAATAGGTGGTCAGGGCGCGGCCGCCTTCGGCATACGCCTTGGCGGTCATTAGCATCTTGCGCACATCGGGGTGCACGATGATCGGGTCGGCCGGCTTGTCTTTGGCCTTGGGGCCAGTCAGTGATCGCATCTGCACCCGGTCTTTGGCATAGGCCAGTGCATTCTGAAAGGCCACCTCGGTCAGGCCCAGCGATTGGTTGCCCACGCCGAGTCGGGCCGCGTTCATCATGACGAACATCGCTTGCAAGCCCTTGTGGGGCTGACCCACCAGCTGGCCCACCGCGCCATCGAGCACCATCTGGCAAGTGGCGTTGCCATGTATGCCCATCTTGTGCTCAAGGCCCCCGCAGCGGATGCCATTGCGTGCGCCCAGCGAGCCATCGCCATTGACCCGGTACTTGGGCACCACGAACAGACTGATGCCCTTGCTGCCCGCGGGCGCATCGGGCAGCCGGGCCAGCACCAGGTGCACGATATTGGGCGCCAGATCGTGTTCGCCGGCGCTGATGAAAATCTTGCTGCCGCTGAGCTGGTAGCTGCCATCGGTCAGCGGCTCGGCCTTGGTACGCAGCAGCCCCAGGTCGGTGCCGCAATGCGGCTCGGTCAGGCACATGGTGCCCGTCCACTCGCCGGAGGTGAGCTTGGGCAGATACAGGGCCTTCTGTTCGGGCGTGCCGTGGGCATGCAGGCACTCATAAGCCCCGTGGGACAGGCCCGGATACATGGTCCAGGCCTGATTGGCCGAGTTGAGCATCTCGTAGAGAAAATTGTTGAGCACAAAGGGCAGGCCTTGGCCGCCGTACTGCGGATCGCACGACAGGGCCGGCCAGCCGCCCTGCACATACTGTTCGTAGGCCTGCTTGAAACCCTCCGGCGTCTTGACCTCATGGCTTTGGCGGTTGAGCTGGCAGCCTTGTTCATCGCCAACGCGGTTGAGTGGAAAAGCCACTTCGGCGGCAAACTTGCCCGCCTCCTCCAGCACCGCATTGAGGGTGTCGGCGTCCATTTCTTGGTGAGGGGGCAATTGCTGGAGGGACGCGCTGATGCCAAGCACTTCGTGCATCACAAACTGCATATCGCGCAGCGGGGGGGTGTAGACAGGCATGGGAACTCCTAGAGGGATAAAGACAGGGGGCTCATCGCCGGCCGGCAGGGCTTTTGCGCTTGCTGACCGGTTGTGCACAGCGCTCGAGGATGTGTTCGAACGATTGCAGGGCCCAGTCAATCGAGCCGGCGTTTTTCAGGAAGCGCGCCTCGTAGTGCAGCGCCAGAATCAGACCGTGGATTTGGAAAGCCAGTTGCCGCTCGTCGGTATCGGGCTTGAGGTGGCCTTCCTCCCGGGCCAGCACGATGGCGCGGTGAAACGCCCGCAGCCAGGCTTGCACCGTCTCGGCCAGCGCATCGCGGACCGGACCCGGGCGGTCGTCGAATTCGACCGCGCCGCTGATGAAGATGCAGCCCGACTGCAGTTCCAGGGACACCTGCTTCATCCAGTTGGCAAACAGGGCCCGCAGCCTTGGCAGGCCGCGCGCTTGGCTCAGGGCGGCGCGAAACACCTCCTGATCGAAGCGCTGAAAGTATTCGCGCACCACCGATATCTGCAGCTCCTCGCGCGAGCCGAAGTGTGAAAACACGCCCGACTTGCTCATCTGCATCAGCTCGGCCACCGCACCGATGGACAGCCCCTCCAGCCCCACTTGCGAAGCCAGTGCGAGGGCCGCATCGACGATGGCTGCCTTGGTTTGCTGCCCCTTGGCATGCGAGCGCGTCTCGGCCTCCGCCGCCGAGACGGGGGCTCGACCGGGGGCCAAAACCGGGGAAGAAGTGCGCGTCGCCATGGAGCTCATCAAAAAAGAACGATCGTGCTATTTTGACTCAAAACCCGATCCTGTCAATCCCGGGGTGTATCTGCAGCGTGGCGCGCCTGGGTCAGGCCCTTGCAAAAGCGTCGCGCCGAACGCGGTATCCTTCCTGCATGATGCGCATCGACTGTCCCCAGTGCGGCCGTGGTTTTGAGTGCGGCGCCACCGATGCCAGCGCGCCCTGCTGGTGCGTGGCCCTGCCCGCGCTGCCACGCGAGGCGCTGGGTCAAGGGGCGCAGACCTGTTTTTGCCCGGAGTGCCTGCGGCAACACCTGCGTCAAAAAGGCCTGATGACCGATCGGCAGGAGGCGCCGTGAGCGTTAACCTGGAGGGCCAGTTGGTGGTGGCGATTTCTTCGCGCGCGCTGTTTGACTTCGAGGAGGAAAACCGCGTCTATGAAGAGGGGCTTCGCCACAGCCAGGCGCCGGGCGTCAAGCCCGACGCCGCCTACATGCAGCTGCAACTGGAGCGCCTGGATGTGCCGGCCAAGCCCGGCGTGGCTTTTTCGCTCATCAAGAAGCTGCTGGCTTTCAATGAGGCCCCCAGCAGTCTCGAAGAAACCCTCGGCCCCGAGCGCTTACCGCAGCGGGTGGAGGTGGTCATCCTCTCGCGCAACGACCCGGTCTCTGGCATGCGGGTGTTCCGCTCGGCCCAGCACTTCGGGCTCGACATCAAGCGCGCCACCTTCAATCGCGGCGAGGCGCCGTGGCGGTACCTCAAGCCGCTGCACGCCAATCTGTTTTTGTCGGCGCATTTGAGCGATGTGCGCGCTGCGCTGCAGGCGGGGGTGCCAGCGGCGCAGGTCTACCCGCAGTCGGCCCAGGCCAGTCTGGCCCATCCGCATGAGGTGCGCATTGCCTTCGACGGCGATGCAGTGCTTTTTTCTGACGAGGCTGAGCGGGTGTTTCAGGCCCAGGGCTTGCAGGCGTTTCAGCAGCACGAACGCGACAAAGCCGCCCAGCCCTTGCTGGCCGGCCCCTTCAAGCCCCTGCTCGAAGCGCTGCATCGGCTGCAGCATGTGGGCACTTCCCGCATGCGGGTGCGCACAGCCTTGGTGACGGCGCGCAGTGCGCCCGCGCATGAGCGCGCCATTCGCACCCTGATGGACTGGAATGTGGAGGTTGATGAGGCCATGTTCCTGGGCGGCCTGGCCAAGGGTGAGTTTTTGCGCGAGTTTGAGCCCGATTTTTTCTTTGATGACCAGACCGGTCATGTCAATGCCGCCGCCGCCCATGTACCGGCCGGCCATGTGGCCAGCGGCGTGGCCAACGGTTCGACCTGAAGGCACAGGCCAAGCCATCGCCGCGAGGGCGCGGCTCCTACAGATTCAAACGGGGCCTGCGGGGGGGCAGTGGGAGCGCCGCCCCCGGCGCGATGCGGCCTTCAACTCTTGAGAAACAGCCGGTAGGCCGGGTTGTCGGTTTCCTCGACGCAGGGGTAGCCCAGCGCCTGCAAAAACTGCTTGAAGGCCGCGTTGTCCGCGCGCGGTACTTGCAGACCCACCAGAATACGGCCGTAGTCAGCGCCCTGATTGCGGTAGTGAAAGAGCGAAATATTCCAGCCCGGCCGCATGGACAGCAGGAACTTCATCAGCGCGCCGGGCCGCTCGGGGAACACAAAGCGCAGCAGGCGCTCGTCTTTCGAGAGCGCGCTGTGTCCTCCCACCATGTAGCGAATATGTTCCTTGGCCAGATCGTCGTGGGTCAGGTCCACCGACTTGTAGCCTTGCCGGTTGAAGGCGGCGGTGATACGCGTACTCTCGCCCCGGCTTTGGGTGGTGAGCCCGACGAAAACATGCGCCTGTTGGCTGTCGCTGATGCGGTAGTTGAACTCGGTCACATTGCGTGGCCCGCCGGGCAGCTCGCCCACCAGTTCGCAAAAGCGCCTCAGACTGCCGCGCTCCTCCGGAATGGTGACTGCAAACAAGGCCTCGCGCTCCTCGCCCACCTCGGCGCGTTCGGCCACAAAGCGCAAGCGATCGAAGTTCATGTTGGCGCCGCACAAAATGGCCGCGTAGGTCTGGCCCTTTTTGCGGTGTTTGGCGGCGTATTGCTTGATGGCCGCCACCGCCAGCGCGCCGGCCGGCTCGACGATGCTGCGCGTGTCGATAAAGACATCCTTGATGGCCGCGCACACGGCATCGGTGTCGACGGTGATGAATTCGTCCACCAGACCGCTGGCCACGCGCAGGGTTTCTTCGCCCACCAACTTGACCGCCGTGCCATCCGAAAACAACCCCACCTCCGGCAGCGCCACCCGGCGGCCGGCGGCCACCGACTGCATCATCGCGTCCGAGTCGTTCATCTGCACGCCAATGACCCGCACCTCGGGCCGCACCGCCTTGATGTAGTTGGCCACCCCCGCGATCAGGCCGCCGCCGCCGATGGCCACAAACACCGCATCGAGCCGGTCGCCGGTGCTTTGGATCTGACGCAGGATCTCCATCGCAATGGTTCCCTGCCCGGCGATCACATCGGGGTCGTCGAAGGGATGCACAAAGGTCAGCCCTTTTTTTCGCTCCAGGCGGACCGCGTGCTCGTAGGCGTCGGAGTAGCTGTCCCCGTATAACACCACCTCCCCGCCGAGTGCCCGCACCGCGTCAATCTTCACCTGCGGCGTGGTCACCGGCATCACGATGACCGCGCGCGTGCCGAGCTTGCGCGCGCTGAGCGCCACGCCCTGGGCATGGTTACCGGCCGAGGCGCAGATCACGCCCTTCTTAAGTTGCGCGGCGCTCAGGTGCGCCATTTTGTTGTAAGCCCCGCGCAGCTTGAAACTGAACACCGGCTGCTGATCTTCTCGCTTGAGCAGCACCGTGTGGCCCAGCCGCTCGCTTAAATTGTGCGCCACTTCCAGCGCCGACTCCCTGGCCACATCGTAGACACGGGCGGTCAGGATTTTTTTCAGGTAGTCGGCAGGTTGCAGCCTGGCAGTGCGTTTGCCCGGGCTGCGGCTGGGTGGAGTGGCTGGAGTCATGGGGCTTTGGGCAAAAGAACGATGATAAGTGGGGTCAGCGCGCTGGCCCAGGCGGCGGCTCCGCGTGAGGGGCGGGACCAAAAAAACAGGCCCGGACCTTGCGGCGCGGGCCTGTGAAACCACCCTTTTGAGGAGTGGAGGAGACAAGCGGTGCAACAATGCGGGGCTTTTGGCCGAAGCCGTCACTCTTGCTCACCCGCAATTTTAGGCGCTACCGTTGTGCTTGAACAGCAGGCAAGGTCTTTCTGAGGCTTGGCATCTTTTAAATCTGTAAAACTGCAGGAGCATTGACCCATGGAATGCACCGTCAGCTGGAGCGGCCCCCCGCCCATCACCGGCCACGCCTCGGCCATGTCCTTTATTGCGCAGACTGGCAGCGGTCATGTCCTGATGATGGACGGTGCGCCCGACCCGGCCCAGCCGGCCACCAGCGGTGCCAACCTCGCCCCCCGGCCCATGGAAACGGTGCTCGCCGGTGCCGGCGGTTGCACCGCCTACGATGTGGTGCTGATCCTGCGCCGGGGCCGGCACGATGTGCAGGGCTGCAGCGTCAAGCTCCGGGCCGATCGCGCCGAAACCGACCCCAAGGTGTTCACGCGCATCCATATGCACTTTGAAGTCACCGGCCGCAAGCTGCCAGCCGCGGCGGTCGAGCGCGCCATCGCCATGAGCCACGACAAATACTGCTCAGCCAGCATCATGCTGGCCAAGACCGCCGAGATCACCACCAGCTTTGAAGTCAACGAAGTGGGCTGAGGCCCCAACGCCGCGATTCAGGCCCGGCTCAAGCGCTCGGTTTCGACCCTGACCTTATCGACGGTCTCGAACAGCAGCCGACAGCTTGAAAATGCCTCGAACAGGCTGTCAAGGAAGAGCTGCGGGTCCTGCATGTACTCATGCACCAATGCGTTACGCAGCCTGCGTGCGGCCAGGAAACCTTGCGCGTCCGATAAGACCTCTGCGCGCTCAGCGAAGGCCAGCGTGTCGATCATTGTTTTGGGATGGTTGCCAACCCAAGCCGCAAAACGAGGCAGCAATTTCTCGCCCAGATGGTCTTGAAGTCGGGCAAATCGGCTAACGAAAGCCTCCACCTTCTCAGCCAAGTCGGGCCGTTGGTCCAGGCCCACCACCCAAGCCAAGTCAGGCGAGAGCGCTTGCAGCGTATCGCGGCTGTAGCGCAGATGTGCGGCCTCCTTGTCGGCCAACTCCAGGGCTTGCTTTACCTCTTGCGTGGACGGGGTCATCGCGCTTACAGCCTGATGCCCGTTTCCCGTGCCCGCTGCAGCACGGGCGCGTCCGGGGTGTTGGCGTCCTTGAGGAGAACATCGATCTTGCGATCGCCCAAGCGCTCAATCAGCCCCGCATAAAGACGACCTATGATTTGGGCTCGGTTACCCGTTTCCTGGCGCGTCTCAAAGAGCAAATCGATATCGCCGCCTTTGACCGCGGCATCGGTTCGCGAGCCGAACAGGATCACCTCGCAGTCCTCACCGAGGACCTGATGGGCCACCGTCTTGATGGCCTGTACTTGCTCACCGCTCAAGCGCATCGAGCGATTGTCGGGTAAAAAACCAGGTTCCATAGGGCACATCCCCGCGCCGCCGCGCTCAAATCCGGTGCGCGGTGGTCGTCATCACCTTGGCCGAGGCCTTCATCAGGGCCCGTACCGGCCAGGGCAAATCGGCTGCGCCGGCGTGGGCTGCGTCGCTGGCGTGGCGCGCCTCGTCGTCCCTCATCTGCCTGACGATGGCCCGCGAAGCCAGGTCGCCCGCTGGCAAGCGCTCCAGATGGCCAGCCAGGTGCGCCTCCACCTGCCGCTCGGTCTCCTGCAAAAAGCCCAGGCTGACCGCATCGCCCAGGCGGCTGGCCACCAGCCCCAAGCCAAAGGCGCCTGCATACCAGAGCGGATTGAGCAGAGAGGGTCGCGCGCCCAGTTCATCAAGCCGCTCCTGCGTCCAGGCCAGGTGGTCTTGTTCCTCGCGCCCGGCCTGCTCAAAATGCCGGCGCAGGCCTTCGTCACGGGTGCCTAAGGCCTGCGCCGCGTAAAGCGCCTGGGCGCAGACCTCGCCCACATGATTGACCCGCATCAGGGCGCCCGATTCGGCCTTTTCGGCCGCACTCAATGGCACCGCCCCCACAGGGCCCGCCGGCTTGGGGCGACGCGCCCGGGGCTGGGCAAACAGGGTGCGCAGGGCACCATCGGCGGCGCTGAGCAGGGAGTCGGTGAGGGTCATGGTGGACAAGAGGTGCGGGGCCTCGACCGGCGCGGTCAGAAGGCTGGAGGCGCAGGCCCAGGGTTTTCCCTAGGGGATTGGAGTATAGGGCGGCCCGAATACCCCCTCTCAGGGTCTGCCCGACCCTCGGACAGGCCCTTGTTGCACCCCGACAACGAAGTCGCGGTTTTTTAGGCGCATTCCTTTGCCTTGCCGCCTCGAGTCTGGTGCAATCCCTTCAGCTTCCTAATCGGAGCTCGAGCCGGGATCTTTAGCCCCGGTTCCGATGTTCAACTTTGGAGAACTCTCAATGAAAAAATCCCTAATTGCTTTGGCTGCTCTGGCAGCTACTAGCGCCTTCGCTCAGTCGAGCGTGACG
>Ga0194134_10002445_pt1 | contig 21984 bp, 18 predicted proteins | sample TA2KigOff0mmetaG_FD_148602 | JGI IMG/M metagenome (GOLD analysis project Ga0194134, IMG submission 148602) | Freshwater microbial communities from Lake Tanganyika, Tanzania - TA2015056 Kigoma Offshore 0m | ecosystem: Environmental > Aquatic > Freshwater > Lake | place: Tanzania: Lake Tanganyika... | reverse complement strand
CACCGTCGGTGACATCACGACTCCCACCACAGTGCTCGGTGAAGTAATTGCCACCCCATCGGCATCACAGGGGAGATTCGGCTTGCTCCTGGGACTGCTTCGCATTATGGAGTATCTATTCGTCATCAGCCTGTTTGGCGGACTCCTCTACATCGTGATGGGATGGCCTGAAGGCTTCGAGTACGACACCACCCAACGATTTCTGAGACTGGCGTGGATCGGGGCAACGGTGGCGCACTACCTGGTTGTCGCGCTTCACGCCGCTCGAGCAAGTGGAAACTCATTCATCGCGTCGCTGAACCCATTCTCGTGGTTTGGTGCGCTTGATTCGGCGTTTGGTTTTGTTCTGATTCTGAGGTTTGCATTTGTGGTGTTCGCAGTGTGGATTGCATTCACTCCACGGCGCGTCCTGGCACCGGAGACACAGGTTCCGGCGATCATTTATCTGCTTGCCATGATGGCGACCTACGGCCTTTCCCGAATTGGGCAGAACCTCTCTGTCATTTCCTACGTCTTCGGCATCTTCCATGCGTGGTCGATGGGATTGTGGCTTGGTGGTCTTGCACTGCTGGCCCGCGCCGCGCTGGCCGGCCCAGGTGAACGAGACCTCCTCGATGCTGTTCGTTATTTTGCAAAGATTTCACCGCTGCTCATCGTTCTGACCATTTTCACGGGAGTTGTTCAGGTGTATCTCATGGATGGATCAGCGATTTTCACTAGCAGCCATGGCCGTTTGAGTGTTCTTCAACTTGTAGTCGTCGCACTGATGATTTGGGTCATGCTCGTTTTACGTAACTTTACGATGACTCGTTTGAGTCGTGAGCGACGCATGACTGCAAAAATGGCATGGCGTCTACGTCGAGCAATCACTGCTCAGATTGTGGTGGGTGTGATGATTCTTGGCATCACCTCCTGGGCTGTGTCAATGCGACCGGCCCAAGCCGTGGAGAAACGGCAGGCTCCGGCAGCGAATTATCTGTACCGCGAGGAATTGAAGAATGACCGATTCCACGTGGTGTTGTCGCTAACACCCCTTACGACCGGAGCCAACGCCATGCGAGTCGAACTAATAAAACCAGAGCGCATCAACAACTTTGAGGTTCGTTTGGTTCCGCAAGCAGAAGGATTCGCAGGCATCAATCTCATTGTGCCGATTCGGTATGCCGGCGCGGCGGTGGCCCCTGTAGACGGTGGTCTCAACTTCCCGGTTGCAGGTGTCTGGAATGTCGAGATTGTCGGCACCACTACGACTGGTGACCTAACGCCTCTTGGGACGACGATCACAGTCGTTGATTCACTTCTCGACTCGTAGCCTCACACGTCGAAGTTGCCTGATCGGTGAAACCGCCACAAGTAATATTGCCGCTGCCGTCAAAAGATTGACGTAGCTGGCAAGTACTCGTAGCCACATCCGATAGTCGGGGGCAAGGTCAATTCGCAGTTCGGTTTGCGACAAACCAGCTTCATGCCCCACACCTAAGAATCCCCCAGTATTTACTGTGTCTACCCGCCGATTCTGACTGTCGCGAACAACAAGAGCCTTGTCATAGGTAACAGGAACAACGACGACATCACTCGCCGAGATATCTGGAATTCGATATCTCCATAGGCAATCACTGTCGCAACGTTGCAGTCGTGGGTGGGTGTCCGGTGCGAGACGCTTGCTGCTAAACACAACTGCACAAGACGTTCGGAATGTGAGAACTGGACATACTTCTGTTTGTGATGCCACAGTTTTGGGCATAACAAAGACAGAGAAGACATTGCGGTGAGTCACTGCATATTGAGACCGCAAATTGCGAGTGACAGCATTCTCTGACTTTGCGATAACCCGCTCCACGGCTAGGTCTTCGCCAGAGTATCCCACTACCGAATTCTCAATCTGTAGAAAATCGAATACTCGCTCACGAACCGACACGTCAATCTCAGCTGGCAACGCCTGCCACATCAATGAGTTATTGAATGCAGCGTTCGGCATGAGATGGCCAGCGTCGCGAATCTTCGGATCAGCGGGAATCACCACGGGCACATGGAGAGCAGAAAAGTAGAGGTAGTTGGTCCAATGCCCCAGGGGCTGCAGCACAATTCTCTCTGACTCTTGTAGTTCACTCTTGAAAACGGGGCTTTCTGAAACACGCACCGAGCCACGAAACCACGACGCATATCTCTCTGGGATTTCTGGCCGTAGACCGAACGAGACAACACCAAACTGGACAAGGCACCAGAATGCAACGAGTAGCAGATTGAAATATGCCGGTAGACGAACCAATCGAGGGAAGTACCTCGTCTTGTCGATGAGAATGTAGGTCAGAAACACATTCACTGCCAGAAGTACTGGCCCGAAGAACCAGGCACCAGATGGTGCGAGGACACTCGGTAACAAATCGCGGGAAGCAAGTGAGACGACTACCCAGATCATTAGCTGTGCAATCACGACACGTCCTATGAAGCGTCGGAGCGGTTCGTCGGCCACGTATCGTCTACCGATGAACACGACCAGCAGAACCAGAGAACCAGTAAATTCAACTCGAACTATCTCTTTGAACTCACTGGCCCGTAGGAATTGCGGTAGCAGAGAGTCAAACATCATGAATGCGGGCAGCAAGAACGTCGCGAGTAGTGACGAAACAACCTTGCGCGCTGAATCCGGCAGTATTCCACCCTCCGAGAGCCCGTAGACACCGACGAACACATGCTCACTAAACAGACCCTGGGTTCGCGACAGAGGTCTGCCTGAGGCTTTGCCTCCCAGTTCCGCGATGAGATCGACAGTCGCTGCAGTCACTGTGAACAGGGTTGCGCCAATCGCAACAGTGATGAGTTTCCAATTGACGGCAAGGAATTGCCGAAATTGTTGTCTAAACGCGTCCAAAGTGCCCAGTGCAACAACGATGGCTGACCACGAAAACAGCGCGATCGGCCAGAAGCCGGGATGGCCGGTGACGACTCCATTGATTGAGACGAAACCGGCAAACACCATGGCTCGAGAATGCGAAAGGCTTGACTCACTCGCTGCATCGGCAAAGTACCGATGCATGAAGAAGGCACAAACCCCAATTACTCCAACTGTCTGCACATAGGTGTCGCTCCACTCGTTATGCCTGACGTACAAGCCAAACGAAGAGACCAACAGGGCACCAAATACTGTCATTCGCAATAAAGAGCGCCGTGAGAACCACGATCCAAACGCAGTGAGTGTGAGCCAAAGCCCGGCGGTTCCAAAAATGAACGAACGCAGAGTGGCCAGATGTTCCCACGACATGAACAATCGCAACGGCCATGTCACGCTTTGTGGCCATGAAGCTTGATATGGAAGGCGATCGCCGGTGCCCTGAATGGTGTCAAATACAGGCACTCCGAACAGGGTGTGCACTCCCGACTTTTCCACCGACCGTATGTGCAGGTCTGCACCTGCCGAGTACGACATATGTGTCGATTCCTCGACGTCGTTCGTACCGAAGTTGGAGATGTACAAAGCGAGCAAAACACCGATGAGTACGGCCACCAGAAGTGTTGCGAATGGCGACTCAGCAGAGAATGCGGAGGAGCGGTGCCGGTGAGGGTTCAGTAATGGCCCCATTCGAGACGCGTGCGAACGATACCACGACCACGAACTATCGTCAGGGCGTGGCCGTTGACCCGATTGCTCAGAAACTCGCCGAGCTGGCATCGCGTCGCAAACAAGCCACCGAAGCGGGGTCGCCTCGTGCCGTCGAACGACAGCGCGAGAAGGGCAAAATGCTTGCTCGCGAACGAATTGATGCGCTCCTAGATCCAGGAAGCTTCCACGAACTCGATCTACTTGCTCGCCATCGAGCGCATGCAGCTGGTCTCGAGGAACGTCCCTATACGGATGGAGTCATCACTGGCTGGGGAACCATCGATGGTCGCCAAGTATTCGTTTATAGCCAAGACTTCACTGTCTTTGGAGGGGCTCTCGGTGAGGTGTTCGCCGAAAAAATCCATAAATTGATGGATCTCGCACTTAAAACTGGGGCACCGGTAATTGGTCTCAACGATGGCGCTGGGGCACGAATTCAAGAAGGAGTTGTTTCACTCGCCAGTTACGGAGGCATCTTCTGGCGCAACGTGCAGTCATCAGGTGTCGTACCCCAGATTTCTGTAGTACTTGGGCCGTGCGCGGGTGGCGCCGTTTATTCGCCGGCCATGACTGACTTCATATTCATGGTGCGTGAGACCAGCCACATGTTCATCACCGGACCTGACGTCGTAAAGACCGTGACTGGGGAAGAGGTAACACTCGAGGAACTCGGCGGAGCTGTGAGTCATGCTTCAAAAAGCGGTGTTGCTACCTTCGTCTCCGCTGATGAACAGTCCTGCCTCGCGGACGTTCGATATCTACTCGGCTTCTTGCCTCAGAACAACCTCTCCTCGCCGCCACGTGGCGAGTCGAATGATGACCCTCATCGGCGCTGTGAGTTACTTCGCACCATTCTGCCGGCATCACCCAACATGCCGTACGACATGAAACGAGTGATTACCGAGATTGTCGATGAAGGAGAGTTCTACGAGTACTTCCCCAACTGGGCGAAAAGCATTGTGTGTGGTTTCTCTCGCATCGATGGTCACTCCGTTGGTGTCGTCGGGAACCAGCCGATGGTCTTGGCAGGAGTTCTCGACATTGAGTCGAGCGAGAAAGCGGCGAGGTTTGTCCGAACGTGCGATGCGTTCAATATCCCAATCATCACCTTTGTGGATGTTCCAGGGTTCCTGCCCGGAGTCGATCAGGAATATGGCGGGATCATCCGGCATGGAGCAAAGCTGCTTTACGCATACTGCGAAGCAACAGTTCCAAGAATCCAAGTCATCACCAGAAAGGCGTACGGCGGTGCCTATGTAGTGATGAATTCAAAATCAATCGGAGCGGATCTTGCATATGCCTGGCCCACTGCTGAACTCGCGGTGATGGGACCCCAGGGTGCCGTTGAAATCGTGTACCGACGAGAACTCCAACAAGCAGCGGATCCCTCCAGTCGTCGCGCTGAACTTGTAGCTGAGTACACAGAGAAATACGCAAACCCCTATGTGGCAGCGGAGCGAGGGTTTGTCGATGATGTCATCGACCCCGCAGATACCCGTATCAAGCTGGCAGAGGGTTTGCGTATCTTGCGCACCAAGCAGGAAGAGTCTCCTCGCCGAAAGCACGGGAACATTCCACTGTGAATCACCGCCGCATGTCCATGCAGCTTCAAGAAAAGTAATGCTCTCCTCACCACTTCGGCGCAAAGCGTTCGCAGACAGTCCAATTCGGATTGGAATCGCAGTTTCGATCGCGATTTCCACACTGGTGAGTGTGCTCGGGTTCTGGGACCTCGAGGACATGTTGACGTACTTTTACTCGACTGGCGCAAGCTTCGGAGGCGTGTTCCATGACAGCGGGTCTTCTCGCTCCTTGGTGTACCGACTGTTGGGAGTGCCCGTACTTGATTTCGGAATCATCGGTGGATACCGACTCCCCTATCAAGGCGTCATCAATGCCGGCCCCTTCTGGGTGCTGAGCAGTCTCATCTCCGCCCAACTCATCGTTTTCTCCACACACATGTTGGCGATGATGGTCTCAGGAGCCGCGTTTGGTCAGTTTTGGAAAGTCATACAGTCGTCGACGACCAAACCTTCGCGGTGGTCAAACCTGTTGTTTATCGTGCTGCTGATCGGGGCCAACTACCCATCCCTTGAATACGTTCTTGATCAGGATTGGTATTCAAATTCTCTTGCCTATCAGGGATTTTTCACCATCGCCTCAGCACTCCTTTCGCTGATAGTTCTCATCCGAAACAACTGTTCAGAGTCGCCTGATACCAATTTCTCACTTCGTCTTGCGATGGTCGGCCTGTACCTGTTGTTGATGGGGCTCTGGTCGTATCTTCCGTTGTACGGGCCACCACTTTTCATCTTGGCTTGTGTTGCCATCTTCAGTGCTTATCGGCAACGGATGATTCGCGCAGTGCTTTCTGGCTTCTTTCGTTCCGGGTTCAACAGACTGTTGTTCATTGTCGCGGTGATGTATTTGTTGTTCGTCGTTGTCGATGTGTCCATTGAGCTATCCAGCCGAAGCCTGATTGATGCTTCAGGAGTGGACTACTGGTGGGCGCAGCCAAGCCGATCGGTCTCGGATCTTCAACATTTCGCCAAACAACTCTTTACAACTGAGATTTATCCGTGGAGCGCGATGCTCAATTCGCTGTTTGGCGAACGCTTGGGAATACCGACCGACTTGACCAGAATTCCTCACTCGGCGGTACTTGTGATGTCACTCATTGCTTTTCGGTTGTTGCGGGGCCCGAGACTTCGATATCAGTCACTGATGGTGACCCTGATCATTGTCTGGGGAGTGAGCTTCCTGCAGATGATTCATCTCTTGCCAAACCCACTGCGGATACGTTCGGACTCTTTCTTCCGTGACATCCTGCTGAGCTTCGCCATGTTTGCAGTAAGCCTCGTGTTCGCAGCCCCTCGTACAGCGACGGCCAACCGAATCACTTCGCGACGGGACGTGCTCCTGCCCGCAGTAGTGCTAATGACGTCATTTGCCGTTTCGCTCTCGTATCCTCTCCAACACTTGTATAAGTGGCAGAAGCCAAGTCCCTACGGATTGGTTGGGGTGCTCGGAGATGATGGTCGATGGAGCAACAAGTTGCGCGACGCGTTGGACGCCGAATTCGGAGTAGTCGCCGTTGTTGACCCGATTTTTCTCAACCGATGGAGTGAGTTTTTGAGTCAGAGGGAGGCTCTCGAACTCGCGGGGGCGAACTTTCGAAAGCTTGAGCCCGGCGACTGGAACGGCTTGTACGGCTCATTCCAACTTCGTCAATCAGGCTTCATAGTGCTTGAAGGCCAGCCCAAGATTCGAGACGCAACCGCATTCACGGGGCTCAACAACTCGTTGAAGCAATCACTTGAAGCGCCAACCGTGGATTTTTGCAACGCGGAACTCTTTGGATTTCTTGGTGTCACACATATCATTGCGTCACCCGAAACGTTGACGCTCTGTCGGGCATCTTTGAATTCAACAAGTCGAATCGACGTAAAGAACATCATCAGTTCGGAAATCACTGAACTGCCTGACTCTGGAATGTCGTTGATGCGTATCACGTCGAAAGCCATATACGAGTCGCCGTCGCTACCGCCGACTGATGCCGGTACCGATCGGTGTGGATTACTTGCCGATCCGCGATGCCTTTCGACTCTTCAAGTGCACCCATCTTCGGAGTGGACGATTGCGCCCCAGCCTTGTAAGTTGCCCTGTCTGCATCGTCTTTCTCGGCAGGGGGTCACTACCGATGATGATGGCATGTTGCTGTTGCCGTTGAATGCAGCAATTCCCTTGGCAGTAGCGGACAGTGCAGGACGACACGTCACGACTAGCGAAATCAACGGACTTTTGGCGATTCCGACTGTTGGAATCAACGGTAATGAGCTGGTCGTCACCGCTGCAACGGATTGGCGAATGTGGTTGCAAGTGGGATTGGCCTACGGTCAATATGTGGCTATCGGATTCGCGCTTGTCAGTTTGGTGCGGAACAAAATAATGACCCGAAAGTCTGGTCAGGTAGTGAAACAACAATGAGGGACTCAGCCCGTGAGATTCATATCACTTCAGTGACCCCAGAACCCTCTGATATCGAACTGGTCGCTTTGCATGAAGCACTTCAGATGTTGTGGCCGCAAGCAGAGACGAGACGAAACAAACCCGTAGATGACACATGGCGATTTAGCGGCCGCCACTTATCCGGTCCACACCGTCAACACGCACAGTAGCAATGGCGTCGCAGCCGACAGGGTCGTGGTGGTGAACCTACACTGAGAACGATGGGGTTTGAAGCAAGGCTGTCAGAATCCATCACGAAGCGGTTCAATCGAACATTTTCTTACTTCTACTGTGATCAACTGATTCCTGCCGTAGTCGCAGAGCAGTTGGTGGCCGACTTCCCTGTTGAGGAGCTACAAACACTCTGTGGAAACGCCGCCCACGCCACGACGTCAAGTGAACGGAATCCCGAACTCCTCGCCCGAGTGTTATCAGCTTCCCAAGTCTGGGCTCAAGCGCATGAGTGGTTTATGTCATCAGCATTCATCTCCGACGTACTGAGAACATTCGAACCTGAAATTCTGGGCCGTTATCCATGGTTTGCGCGAATCGCCCTGAGAAGACAAATCCTGAATCCAAAGCGATATTACGGACAGTTTCAATTGGCACTACGACATCACGGCAGCATCTTGTCTCCGCATACCGATGACGCAGACAAAGTACTGGCCCTCATTGTGTACCTACCGCTGCCAGGTACTTCGGCTGATGCTGGTGGCACAGCCTTCTACGTTCCCAAATCGCGCTCAGGGGAACGGAAGGTCTTTGGGAGATACACCCGAATGGGCTGGCTGGTAACACTCGGTCTACGACGCTTGCGAAACACGAAACTTCCCACGTTTGACTCAACTGAAGCATCACGACTCGTAAGTGAGGACTTGCAGTTCTTTGACAGCCACTACGCGCGAGACTTTGAGGCGCCCTACCGACTTGGAGCCGCGGGGGGGTTTATCAAGAATCAATTCTCCTGGCACGATCTTCGACTGGATTCTTTTGCAACCGGTGGTAAGCGACTTTCACTCCTCGTCAACGTAATGATGCGACCTTCACGATTGCGCTCGCTCTCCAATCGTGCGGTCGAACTTCTCAATCGAAAATAGTCCCGCGATCTCAACGTGGCGTACAGCCACGTGAGGGTTTATGGCAGAATTGCATAATCACAATGAAAAAACCGAAAATTGACCCTCGTCTCAAGACACCGTGGCGCGGACTCGACAATGACTTTCAGCTAGGCAATCTCGACCGTGGCTCTGCCCTGTGGTACCAAGTTGCGTCACTAGTACGTATTCGACTTGAGACTCAGCTCAATTCGGTACATGAGATTGGGCCGGGTCGAGGAGTGACTCGGATACTTCTTCAGCACATTGGATTTACCTACAGCACACTTGCAGACTTACCGTCTCAATCGGCAAACGAACGACCGTTGCTACAAACCGCAACTGAACGCGACGTCGCCGACATTGTTTTCGCGTATCAAATGCTGGAGCACAATGCCCTTACTTCCTTCGGCAAGCTCATCGGCATCATGGCACAACTCAGTCGTCGATATGTCGTCATCTCACTACCAGTTGCAAATCCCTACGTTCGCATGGAATTCGAACCCAAACTCTGGTCCGGGTATGCAATCTCGTCTCGAACCCGCATCGGCTGGACGGTATTCCTGCCAAGGTGGCTGTTTCCGAGGCCTCGTAACAAGATGGTGCAGTGGCTTACCCGTTCAACTGTTCTTGCCGCACCTGTGGATTCCGAAGGGAAGATCGTCGAAGCGAGTGGACCACATCTGTGGGAAGTCGGTGAACGTGGGGCCAAGCTCAGGCATCTCACCGCGATGGCAAGTGAGCAAAACCTCCAATTGTCAAGAGTTTCGTACGCCCCCTTCTTTCCGAAGCAGGTCTTTTTAGAATTCGAAAAGATTCAGCCGTCAGCGTGACAAGGTCAGTATTGCAACTACTGACATGGCGCTGTGAACCACGACGAATAGCCCAGATTTGAGGTTGCGCCGCGAGGAATTCGCCAAAATGCTTCTCCCTGAGTACCAGATACAACCAAGCGAGAGGCCAAGGCTTGCGACCGTGATGTTGGTCGAGGCTCGTTCGAGAGCAAGCGAAACGCCGGCAAACACACCGCTGATTACTGCACTTGTGGTCAATACATACGCCAAAACGGCGAACTCCTGTCGCTGAATCGACTCTGTAAGTTTGAACGATCCACTAAACCAAAAAGATCCAGTTGTCATGGGTGCACGGTGTAGCAATTCCTGTAGTCGATGTTTCGTGTGACCGAACCGTACGACAACTACGAACGCAACAGCTAAAAGGTACGCCGCGAGAACAAGATTCATCTAAGAGAAACACTAGTTCTCAACACTGCCGATGAAGCGACACGGTAACTTCGAGATATGGAATTCACTGGTTGTCTTCATGGTGTGAATCAAACGTTGCACGCGTGAGCACTCTTCGGATGCCGCGATTGCACCGCTGGAGTGCCAGACCAGAACTGCTTACAGTGACTGTTTCACTGCTGACCTTTGTCGTTATCAACTTTCTTGGCTACTGGGACGTCGAAGATCTCTTCGTCTCAGGATCGTCCCTAGGTGCGCAATTCGGCTTCTCGACCTCTGCTGTTGACCGAACAAATGACCTGGTGTATTCGCTGTGGGGTGTTCCCGTTCTCGACTTTGGAATCGTAGGCGGCTATCGATTGCCCTACCAAGGGACGATCAACACTGGTCCATTCTGGATTTTCAGAAATCTCCTACCCGTTGAGATTTTGTTGTCTCTCACCTACCTCCTCTCGATGATTATTGCCGCAGTCGCGTTTGGCGGCTTCTGGCGAGTTGCAACTAGGCATCTGAGGCAACGTGATTTTGTCTCAAGTCTGCTCTGTCTGGTTTGCTGGGTTTCTCTCCAGTTTCCAATGTTTGAGTACATGCTGCAGCAGGACTGGTACACACCAGCGATCGCGAATCAAGGTTTCATTGGAGCTTTCTTTTCTCTTCTGACGCTGACGATGCTCCCAAGTACCCCACATTCCACACGAGCTGACTCCAAGCGTTTCGTACAAATATTTCTGCTTGCTTGCTACCTGCTCGTCTTGGGGCACACTGGATTGCTAGCAATCTACGGTCCAACGCTTGTTGTATTGACCATATTCGTGTTTTTCATGACGACAAAGTCAGCACACCAGTTGGGGATGACGTGGAGACATTTTCGTTTTGAGATAGCGCTACTTGCCGTTGCTGCAGTTCGATTTTTTGTGATGTTGATTGAGCTCGTTGTTGAAACACGAAATCGAAACATGATCGGAACCGACAGTTGGTGGGCCCGACCAACACGGTCGTATCCAGACCTCAAGCATTTCGTAGGTCAACTCATTGGTACGGAATTTAAGCCGTGGCTGGCATGGTGGAACTCCGATTGGCTGTCGAACTTCAACATCAGCGAGCTATCACGCACACCACACACGGCAACCTTCGTAACGTCTGTTGTTTTCCTTTATTTCTTACGCAGGCGGAATCATCAACATTGGACCACTCTGGGGCTACTTCTCGGCCTGTGGATGGTCAACTTCCTGTTGATGCTCCGAATACTCCCGAACATCGCCAGGGTGCCCGTTGACTATCTATATCGAGATGTTCTCATAGCTCTTGGGATGGCTGCAGTAGGGATTGTTGTTGGCTCACGTGACAACACACGAGAAGCACCACTTCACACACGATTCAATGTCTGGTTGCTTGCGGCGGTTGTCATCACGTCACTTTCGGTGTCAATCAGCAATCCGTTTCTTCAGTGGTATCGCTGGTCAACAAGCCCCTATTCACTCTCTTCGTCACTTCAGCAGTCAACTGATTGGATTCAATCTCTTGAAATTCGTAGTGAGGACTACGGGAAGGTCTTGGCGGTGATTGATCCGGTATTTCTCAGCCGCTGGCAGGACGAAAGCAGCGGTGAACGGGAGTGGCAAGGTTTGAGGGGATTCTTCCAACTTCGGCAGGCAGGAATGAAAACCCTCGAAGGCTCACCAAAGATCCGTGACGCCACTGCGTTCACCGGTGCAACTTCATCGCTTAAACAGTCACTCGAGGCTCCGAATGTTGCGTTTTGTGATCCCGTTTTGTTCGGCTTTCTCGGCGTCAGCAAGATCATCATGTCACCTGAAGACAAAGATCTCTGTGTGCAGCAACTCACCAAGGGAGAATCCTCTGAAGCCACAGACTGGCGAGTTACCTCGCCGAAACCACTTGCCGACTCCGGACTCTGGATTGCTGAATTCTCTACAGATCGCGCTGTTTCGTCACGATCCGAGCGACCGGAGAGCAGAGTGCAGTGTGGACTTCTTGCAGACCCGGAATGCAGGAATAACCTGCGTCTAGCCTTCGACTCAAATTGGACACTGTCCGACCGACAATGCAAACTACCTTGCGTTTTGCGAATGAGTCGCGGCTCCAACACGCAAGTAGATGGAAACTCGCTTGTCACACCACTGAATGCCGGCAATTCCCTGACTGTCGTTGACGAGTCAGGACTCAACGTTCAGCATTCGACGATTAACGGGTTGATTGCAATACCAAAGGATTTGATTCGGCAATCCGAATTGACGGTCAAGGTCACGCCTGACTTCCGTATGTGGCTTCAAGTAGTTGTTGGCTATGGTCAGTACATGCTTGTTGGATATGCGCTTTTCCGATTTCTCGTGGTATTTCGAAAATGATTCTCGCCATATTTTTTGACTTCTATTCAGAGGCTTATAGGTCGCATCACATACGATGATCAACGGCATCCAAGATCTAGAACTCCGATCAGCGTCCAATGGAACGGTATTCGTCCACCTCACAACCTTCAATGGCGAAAAGTGGATCGATCAATCAGTCCAATCGGTTCTTAATCAAACCTATTCAGATCTAATATTGAACATCTCCGACAATGGATCGGAGGACGGAACAAGAAGTCGAATCGAAGAGTGGGCCAAGAAGGATCCGCGAATTAGATACACCTTTCACAAGACAAATCGAGGTGCTTACTTTAACTGGATGCTCGGACTTGAGCAGTCGCATTTCTGTCCGTTTTTCACCTGGGCCTGCCAAGATGACTTCTGGGCACTTGACTGGTTGGAACAGTGTGTTTGCGAAATAAAAAACCACGGGAGCATGGCAGCTTGTGGAAAGATAGTTGTAGTCGACCTATCTGGAAATCCAGTCAACGCGTATGCGAGGCAACTTCGCAGTCATTGCTACATGGGGTCTCCCCGCAAGTTGATTCGGCTCGCAAGATACGCCCTAGAACCAGAGGAATTCGGGAAGAGTGGGAAAATCTTCGCGGTGTTCCGTACGTCGGAGCTTCTAAAAGTAGATCTTTGGGCCAAAGAGTCTCAGGATGTGCCAATTAAGGAGGCTGATTACCTCATAGTGAGAAGAATCCTGGCTGTAGGACCAATCAGAACTTTCAGCTCTTCAGCGCTATTCAAACGTCTAGGGTCAACAACATTGAACTTTGAACCAGTCGCTGATCTGGCAACTTCCAGAAAACTGACACTCTGGGGGCGAACTGTGGGGTTCATTACTCATATTTTCGAGGACCAGAAATCTTGGTATCGGCTCTATGCCTCGGATTCCCTACCACTACAAAATTATGAACGAGGACTTCTCTTTTTGAAGAGCCTTAGAACTATCGCGCGCCGACTTAGTGGCGCAATTCAAACTACGTTACGACACCGTCAGGACACTACATAATCAATTAAACATCCACCATCATCTTCGAACAAGTAGCGCGTCAATGTGAAAGCATGCTCCATCTCGGTTTCTGGCTACATCAGAGAGTGAAAAAATAGTAAAGCCAGACTTCTCTAAGAGCTCAAGTATTGACCCGGCACCGACTTCACCGTCATACATTCGTCCAGTCAAACTCAGTTCAATCTCAAGTACACGAGTTGCCTCGAGCGTCCGAGTTGCTGACAGTAAGAGATCATGTTCCCCACCCTGTACATCGATCTTCAGATAGTGCCGTTCCAGCGGATCTAGGAAAGAGTCGAGTCTTGCCACAGTCACTTCTTGTACATTGTTGAATTTTACGTTTCCATAATGACTCAAATGATCCTGAGGATTTCTCAGGGAAGAGCTCATACCTGAGTTGCTCGCCACAAAGAGATTGGCGAAGCCTTCGAAGTTGGACAGTGCTATTTGATGAATCTCAACGAAGTTATCTTCCCGAATACTCGCCTTGAGTTTTTCTACTGCGCTCACAAGTGGTTCAAAACATACGATAGGGACTTCATTTGATACAGACAATCAGAACTCTTTTAACCACTGGCCCTCATTCGCACCACAGTCGTACACCTTGGTAACTCGTTGACTGTCGAAGAGAAACCTGCGTGCTAGCGAAAAAATCGGCTGAGCCCGCTTAAGTTGAAATCCCGACCGGCGCCCAAGCACCTCGTTCAATTGAATGATTTTTTCTACCTTCATAGCGGTTGATTGTAGTTTCCGCTATGAGTTGAATACCGCTTCGCTGCGACTGCACCATACAAGTCATTCTGTCTCAGCGCACATCTTGTCTGGGTTGACTACGAAGCTTTTGAACTTCTGCTGACGAAACTAGACGAAGCAAGAAATCACAATGTCCGAGAAGTTCGAGAGGTGGACGCCGCCCTTTACCTTTAACGTAACGAACCATCTCAAATGTCATTAGTGCCAGTGTCGACCATATAACCGCGGATTTTTTGACTCGTTTCGGGAATCTCTCCGCCATTGACCACCGAAATCCATCTGAGTAGCCCCAATGATCTCGCGTCGAGTCACGTGATAAGGGTGACTGTCTATGTGTAACTCTCAACCGATTCGAGACTGCAATCTTTCCAAGATGACCAATTCTCAATTGGAATTCGAGATCTTCTCCGTAGAAGGCGATTCGGCTATCAAATCGATTATTCTCGAGAATGGATCTTCTAAACGAAATTGCAAAACCTGGCACCCATTCAGTTTCCGATAAATGCGTATTACTAGGTGGTAACGTCGCGAATCCGGACCTTAACAACTTTCCGTCAACTATTGAGCTAACAAGGGCCAAGCGGAGTGCCAGAGGTGACTGGCGCTGCTCCTTGTGCTGAACATCAACAGACCCCAAACAGATGACATTCTTTGCAGAATCAAAGCAACTAATGAGATTCTCAAAATAGTCGGGGCTTACTTCAACATCGTCATCCAGGAAAGCAAGTATGTCACAGTGGCGATATTCCAGACTCTCAAGAACGAATTCAATACCGATGTTTCGCTGATGAGGAAGACCGGGAGTTGCACCGATTCGAATGATCTTAAGTAGTTCACTGTCAAGTTGTTCAATAGATAAGTCGCCGGGCGTTTGGTTTGCTGAGGCATCCACAACAATCACGATTTGCGGCACAGCATGACATTCGCAAATTGATCTCAGCAGATCATCCAGAGAAGGACGCCCTCTCGTACAAATAATCGCTGCTACTCGATCCTCAACCCTCTGAGGGTTGGACGAGACTTCTCTCTTGAGGTATTGCGTTGTTTCGATATCAGAATTCATTGCCTCTCCCTCAACTGCCCTACTGGAACTTTACGGCTCCGCGACGGCTTGAGGAAAGGTAGTCGTCAGTCAACCGCGACTAACTGTCCATCACGCCAAGTAAACAAACGAATGCGTCGGTGTACCACAAGATGGGTTTGGTCTACCGAAATCATTGAAGTTTCTCTCACTTGTCCTTAACCGGTCCAGCAATTCATGAAAATTCCGCGTATAGACAGCTTCCGATACGAATTGCAGAGTAAGGTTCAGATAGCGAGATCCCGAGTGATGAATCCTCTTCGTCTAGACGATTCCAAACAGTGAATCCGTCGTATACATGAGTCACATTCGAGAACAAGTAGGCGAGATTTCAACTTGATCTCAATAAAGAGGAACCTGGAAGACAATCGCTTCAGTCAATGGGGGGAGGAGAATGCGGTCCGACAACTCCTCGAGTTGGTTGCCCCCAAGACGCAAACCTTCGGAACAGCTGAAGATCCCGGGGTTCTAGTTGAATTTGGGGGCTCCCGTGGCTCAGACCACTCAAACTTCTTTCGATTTGTGGACGCCGGCCCTGCTCTTGTAATGATCGAAGGTGATTCAGATCGTTTTCACGGCCTTGAATCAACTGCAGCGAGGTTCCCATCTCTAATCGCAATCAACGCATGGGTCGACGATGGTAAGAACTCAGTTGCTGAGATTCTTCGTCGGAGAGACATCAATACCCACAACATTTATGGAATATCGATTGATATTGATGGCGACGATGCTCTTATTTTTGAAACATTAGGAGTAAATCCGTGTTTCGTAGTCATTGAACATAATCCGGCGCTACCGCTAGACGGTCGATTTAGAAATCCAAAAGGCAGAAACGTAGGCAACAATCTGGGCGAGTTGGTCGCGGTTGCAGCTCAACGAGGTATGTTCCCAGTTTGCGTTACTGAGACAAATATCATTTTTCTTGACAACAAATATCAAAACATAGTTTACGAGATTGATGTCGCCAACGAGCTCAAATCACTTGATCTCATGAGATTTGGAATGGGATTTGACGGAACATTGGTTAGGTACTCGACTTTGGGACACGACATAACAGCCGAGTTCTATCACAATGGATGGGCAAAGTGTCTTGTTGTCCAGCCCTTGCCAAGGATCATCCGCAACCTGGTGCTCAAGAAATATGCCGCAAATCTGAAGTTGGCTTACTCCTCTCTAATCGCATTTCTATTGAGACCAATCTCGTTCTCAGTATTCGTCGCCAGATACGTTCAGAGCAGGAGACGACAGGGCAGCAACTGAAACCAATTTAAGTCGAGTCTGGCGACGTTCCGCTATTGCGACCACGATCACCACCACGACGACCACACCCGACACATAAAGACCCAACGTCGAACCCACCCAATAGAACGGCTGAGTCAACAACAAAAACCCGACATCCTTGTGCTCCCACGCATCGCGATACAACAACACACCACGACTCATCCACTCATGCACAAAAATCCACGTCGCGATATCACCACCATCCGACCCATACACCCACACACCAGCACCAACAACAACGTCCCAACAACACCCCGGCGCCACAACACTTGAGAAATATCCTTCACAAATCGATTCAGACGACTGTCAAAGACGTCAATCAGAATCCTCCGGAGACCTGTACCAACAGGTCGGAAGTACAATCTCGGGCTCTTCTTTGACATTCGGACAATCAAGTGGGTGTGGGAACCTTTCTATCCGTTGGCGGCTCAGTACACGATCTTTACGATGGAACGTGACCTCCATTACGGGAGGTATAGAAACTCCCCGAGACTCAAAGAGCTGACTGCAATTGTTGGGGTGAATATGGACGATTTCGAATGACCTCAAAAGCTTCTGAAATGTAAGCCCTACCAGCTGATAGCCCCACCAATTGAGAAGTCCATCAAGAAAATGAAACTCAACAACCAATATCCGAAATCGCTCAAGAACACTCTGGGGAGCGTCGCAAAGTACACCAAACTCAGCGCCTTCAATGTCCATTTGTAGAACAAGATTCTCACCTTGAGGAGCCTTTGTCGTAACCCACTGTTCCAGAGTCATGGTCGAATCATCGTTATAAATGCCAAGATTTCTCTTCGAAAATTCGAAGAGTTTGTGCTGTACTGGTAACTCACTTATCGAGTAGTCAGCCAAGAAGCATTGCACTCCTCGGTGCGCGAAACTTTCCTCGAAACTTGCGATGCCGGCGACACCGGGAGAAAAACAAGCATCAATTCCAACTAGGTCATTCGGTAGCAGATATCCGCCGTCGGAGTTACCACCCATTCGAATCAGCCCCCAGCCAGTGTCAACGGGCCTAACCGTCTGGAGGAAACTAAGCAAGTCCTTACGTGAAGTCACTCGAGTGACGTACAGACCGATCCGGGAGAGTCGGCGAACGATCCGGGCTACAGCAATGTAGATTCGTGTCACAAGTCCTCAAAGGTCAATTAAACATGCTCTTCCGCAACACTAATTGGGGCAATACAAGATGGAGATACTTAGGAACTCTGCAGACGAGAACGCCTAATGATTCAAACACCCTGAGGATTTGGCGCGCTCGGGAAGACTCGAACTTCCAACCTTCTGATCCGTAGTCAGATGCTCTATCCATTAAGCTACGAGCGCTAGCAACTCTGAATGCTACCGCTTCACGGTCGCCACGAACTTGTCCACCACGGCCGCCACGAGTTTCCGTTGCGTCGATACAGCGCGAGTGCCGCTTCGGCGTTGGCGCGTGGATCAAGCAGTTGCGACGGCTGTGTAACGCCGATGGTGGGTAGCCAGCCTTTGTGCACCGACCAGTAAATCTGAAAGAGCCCAAGACAACAGTTGTTTTTGCCGCCGACTACCGCATGGACGAAATTGCTCTCTCTTTGTGCCACAAACAATGCGGTGTCTTCGAGGTCATCCGGCCACACATCACGAATGATTGAACGTACCTGTTTGCGACTGAACTGCTGTGTGGGTGCGGTCAACACGGGTCGGGTCGAGATACAGACGCGATCACCGATGAACAATGGTGTGCTCTCACTCGCTCCGTTCAGCGACAGCAATTCAGGCAACGCCAGTCCAAACCGAGCCGCAAGGCGAGTCCATGAGTCGTTTGGTTTCGCCACATGATGCTGTGTGCAGCCAGTTGCAGCAGCAGAGTTACTCGTACCTGCGACTATCACGACGACAGTGGCGACGACAACCACCAACAGCGCTTGGCGGAGAGGGAGGGATTTGAACCCTCGGTCCGGTAAACCCAGACAACGCCTTAGCAGGGCGCCCCATTCGGCCACTCTGGCACCTCTCCAAATCGTGCGAACTACGCGAGAAACCGTGCTGTGATTGTACCGAGCAACTTGATTGGCGGAACGAGAGGGATTCGAACCCCCGAGCCTTGTGGGCTGCCTGTTTTCAAGACAGGTGCAATCGTCCGCTCTGCCATCGTTCCATTTCTCACGCTATCCGCGCACCTGAGCGCGAGAGCTAAAGCGTGTGGTCAGCCGTCAATTCGTGATCGAATGTCGCGCAACCAGTCATCAGCATCACGCCATCGCTGGTCAGCGTGATCGCGTGCTGACTGAGTGTGGGCACCAGCCGCCGGGTAGGAGCCGAGAAACTTCACGTCACCTTGTTTGGTCCGCAAATCACGCAACGCATCGGCCATTATCTCGTCCGACACATGGCCATCGGCGTAGATGACGAAGCAGTAGTCACCCAACCCACCACGCTTTGTTGGTCGGCTCAGCAATTGCTGCAAGTTGATTCGTCGGGCAGCAAACTCCTGCAAGATACCGATGAGACTGCCTGGTTCATCGGCACGCTGAAACACCACGATGCCCGTCTTGTCGTGGCCTGTGCGCGCCGGAATGCGATTTCGACCCACGAGCACGAATCTCGTCTGATTACCCTCGTGGTCAGCAATGTCTTGTTGCACAATCTCGAGGCCATACAACTTGGCCGCATTTGCAGGTGCAATCGCAGCAAGCCCACGCGAGGCATCGTTGGCCACTGTTTGTGCAGCCTCAGCGGTGGAGTTCGCCGCACGAACATCGGCTTCGCCCAAGTGACTCCGCAGGAATGCGTGACACTGAGCCGTAGCAACCGGAATCGACAGCACCACCTTCACGTCACCAAGGGATGTACCAGGACGTGCCAACAGACAGTGTTGGATGTTCATCACTATTTCGCGCTGAATGAGCAACTCGTGATCGAACACCAAGGCGTCCTGCGTGAAGTTGACCGTTCCTTCAATTGAATTCTCGATTGGGACGAAACCCAGTTCAACGTCACCGTTCGATACCGAATCGAGCACGTCAGGCACGGTGCGCATCGGCACGCGCTGCATTGCAGAAAGGTCGGGCTGAGTCAACAGCGCCTGCTCGGTAAAAGTGCCGGCTGGGCCAAAGAAGGCGACGCGACGTGCTTTCGTCACCCGGTCAAGGCTACGAGCGAGCGATAGCCTGCGACGCATGTTCGAATACGCGGCATTCAACCCGTTCAACGCAAGCCCCGAAGGTCTGGCTGCAGAACTCACACGAAAGTCGGCAGAGGGATGGGAAGTCGTGTCCATCACCACGACCGCCGACGGTCGCTTCTGCGCGTTCTTGCGCCGACCTGTCGGGCAACGCTCTGCTGCGGTGACCCAGACAGTCTCTTCGCCACTTGCCAGCGACACCGGCTACGCAGCTGCTGCATCTACAAACGCCGTGTCGCAGGCTGGTGCGACTTCAACGCCTGCAGTTCCTGCGGCGTGGTACAAAGACCCATCTGGTCGATACGAAATGCGTTACTGGAACGGCACTGCCTGGACTGAGCACGTCGCGCGCGGCGGCCAGCAGTTCACGGATCCGCCAGTCGCCTGAGTCGCCCATGCGGGCGACGTCGCTCGGCCACGCCGGGATCCTGATTCGTTGCCCGCAGGCCACGATCGTCTGCGACCCGTGGTTCGTGCCTGCGTTCTTGGGGTCGTGGTTTCCCTTCCCTCGTAATGATCGTCTCGATGCAGAGATGATGGCCGCCGTATGCGCTCCTGACTATCTCTATGTGTCACATCTCCACGGTGATCACTTCGACGAACCGTTCTTGCGCCATCAGATGAGCAAGACCACCCCAGTACTACTGCCGGAGTTTCCTACCGATGAGCTACGACGACGCCTCACTCGGCTGGGGTTCACCACCTTCATTGAAACTCATGACGGCGAAGAAGTTGAGTTACGCGATGGACTACGCATCGCCATTCACGTTGAGTCGTCAATCACCGATGGCCCTGGCGGCGATTCTGCACTTGTCGTTAGTGACGGGCTTTCGCGCCTCGTGAATCAGAACGACTGTCGCACTCACGACCCGAAAGCGCTCGCAGCACACGGCCCAGTCGACCAACACTGGCTGCAGTACAGCGGCGCGATTTGGTATCCGATGGTGTACGACCTGCCCGACGATGTTCGTCGTGATCAGGCCCGCAACAAAGTAGAAAGCCAGTTCTCCCGGGCTCAGAACTACGTTGAGGCAATCAACGCCACTGTCGTGGTGCCGTCGGCGGGCCCGCCCTGTTTCTTGGATGACGAACTCTTTAGTTTCAACATGATTGAAGGCAACGAAATCTCGATCTTCCCCGATCAAACCGAGTTCATCGCGCGACTTGCGAAAGTACAACGAAGAGCAATTCTGAACGTACCCGGAACCACCATTGAAACCTCACACGGCGAAGTGATGGTCGAACACCCGAACATTGACATCAACGCGCCGTTCAACGACAAGCGCAACTACCTGCGCCAATACCAATACGACTGGCAACAATGGCTCACCAAGGAGAAAACCTCTTGGCCAACGAAGACGTCCGCCTTTCAACCGCGGCTCGCTGCCTGGTGGCAGCCACTCTTGCTACGTGCACCGAAACTGCGCGAAGGAATCGGCGGTTCGTGTGTTTTGCGCCTGGGAGATGAGAATGTTCTTGTTGACTTCATTGCCGGCACGGTTCAACCACATCAGGATGAGCCCTACCAGTTTCGCTTCGACATCGCGCCCGAACTGGTGGAGAAGGTGCTCACCGAGCGAGCGGTTGACTGGTCAAACTCGTTGTTTCTCTCCTGCCGATTCACCGCTTGGCGCGAAGGAGCATTCAACGAATACCTCTACAACTTCTTGAAAAGCCTTTCGGTGGAACGCATCGATCGCGCCGAAGCGGAGGCCAGACGCCGGCTCGGAGAACCTGCCGAGCCGAGTGAAGAGATATGTATCGGTGACTTCACGCTGGAGCGTTACTGCCCGCACCGCAAGGCGGATCTGTCGGTCTTTGGCCAACTCGAGGGTGATGAAATCGTCTGCACATTGCATGGATGGCGCTTCAAGACCCAAGACGGTCGATGTGTCACCGCCGACGATCGCCGACTGAAGATTCGCCGAACCTAACGATTGGCTGAATCGTCCAGCCACGTCTGGCGCACCAAGTACGCAAACTCGTACGTACCGGCCGCAATCTCATAGTGGGGCAGTACATCAGGCCCGCAGCTGGCAGTACCAACACCTCGGTGGGCGACATCCAGATGAACGACGAGGTCGTTCGTTCGCAGAAGCTGCGTGCTGTCGAGAGCACTGTGCAGTTGCGTTGGCGTATGGTGCACGGCACTGAAGTGCAGCGTCGCCGGCTGCAGCACATCGATGCGCACTACCGACTTTGGCGAATAGAACTCGATCCACTCGCAATCGGTGCGAAGACCGAACTCTTGTGGTACGAGATACGGCAGTTCGTCCGGCTCGCGAGCCCACGTGTCGAGCATCGCACTGGCTTTGCGGTCGGGATAATTTTCATGCGGGCCTCGTCCGAACCAGCGCAGATAGCCA
>Ga0194134_10002420_pt1 | contig 22145 bp, 20 predicted proteins | sample TA2KigOff0mmetaG_FD_148602 | JGI IMG/M metagenome (GOLD analysis project Ga0194134, IMG submission 148602) | Freshwater microbial communities from Lake Tanganyika, Tanzania - TA2015056 Kigoma Offshore 0m | ecosystem: Environmental > Aquatic > Freshwater > Lake | place: Tanzania: Lake Tanganyika... | reverse complement strand
CTAGTTGGCGCGCTAGGTACTGCTACTCATAGCAAGGCTTACACTGCAGCACAATTAGCAAAAAATAATGTTCCTGATCTATTTGTAAACACTGGATTTAGTGGATTTGCTAATGCAACTAAATATCCAACTACCTTCACCATTCTGCCAAGCTATGCCATGGAAGCAAAGATAATGGCTAAGTTCATCAAGGACACACCTACTCTTGCACCACAGGCATCTTTCTTGATCGCTCAAGATGATGAGTTTGGTGTAGATGGCGTAAACGGATTTGCACTCGCCGGACATAAGTTCACAGCTGCTCCTACCCTTTACCCAGCAGGTGGATTAAGTGCAGCTCTGGCAGAAGGTGCGCTTACAAAATTGAGTGCAGTTCCTGGAAAACCAATATTGATTCTGTTTGGAACCACTGATAACACTGCCACAGTGTTAAAGGCAGCGGAAAAATTATCTTTGGTATCTAAATTTACTTGGATAGCAGGATCAGTTGGCGGCGATGCCAACACATTGTTAGCCCTGGGCGTAAAGCCAGCAACAATTAATGGCGCACTAGCTGCATCATTCTTCCCAGATGCAAAAGATGCTACCGATTCATATGTGCGTGAATTTATGAAGATCAATACCAAGTACAACAAGGGCGTTACTTTTGACAACGTTGTACTACAAGGAATGAACTCAGCAATGTTAACTGTGCAAGCACTTCGCGCCGCAGGTAAAAATTTGACCCGCTCCGGAGTAATTTCGGCTATCGAGAGCAAGGGTGCAGATTTTGCTAGCGCAGGACTTGTCCCACTTAACTACTCAGGCAGCAGCCGAGTCGGTTATAACGGCTACTGGTTTGGTCAGTTAAATGAAAAAGGAGAGCTAAAGCCATTTGGTGGCAAGCTTTCAATTTACACAACTGATTCAACTTCAAATTCAGCACCAACTGCTTCCTCATATGAGCGTAAGCCAGTTCCTAAGAATGGGGTACCAACAAACTCATGATAAATAAAACTCTAAAAAAGAGCTTCGTAGCTCTGACAACTGCAACCATGGTTGCAGCACTTGCAGTAGCAATACCAGCTTCAGCAAGAGCTGATGATTTAGCGTGCAGTGAATTAGCTGCAGCCCAAAAGCTTTTTGCGCGAAACGCTGTATTATGTTCAGGAACTGATCAGTTCGGTGCAAGGTTTGAAATTGCAATGCCAAAAAAATTCAATGGAACCTTGCTTGTCTGGTCACACGGAATTCGCAAAAACACAAATTTGCCAAAAATTCCAGTAGTTGCGCCAAACGGATATATAGTCGACAACTCCCCTGAAATAGCACCTCCAGGAACAGCAGCCGAGCTTCTTAAGCAAGGTTTTGCATTGGGAGGTTCAGGTGTACAAACCCAAGGTTGGAATCTCTCTGAACAAATTTTGGCCTCAACCATAGTAATTGATCAGGCAATCAACAAGTTCCCTCAGATAGATCGAGTTGCTGCTTGGGGCGCATCCCTGGGTGGTCTGTCGACACAATTACTAGCAGAGACAAATCCTGGATTAGTTGATGCTGCTGCACCACTTTGTTTATCAGAGTCAGCTGAGGCGAATGCAGTGACCTATGCAGGAGATGCATTATGGTTAACAAAGACATTATTTGATCCTACAATTCAAGGAAGCAATTACTCATCTGGGACTGCTGGTTATACTCAAATGGTTACCGATATAGGTAAGGTGCTTACTGTCTTTGGCACTTTATCTGCTTCGATCTCCGCGAACCCATTGCAACCTGCATGGCCTGCCACTTCAACTGTGCCCGCCACTTTAAAGGGTATTCCAGTGCGAAGTGCTGTTTTACTAATGGGTTTACTGGCCGGGGTACCAACTCAATCCAAAACATTCGACTCCTCAAGTGGGCCAAAGGGACCTCTTGAGACATCATTTGGCTTGGTTATCAGTCCGGCACTTGCGATTTTAGAGAACGCAGCTGAGGCTGCCCTTCTTGCAGTCGTAGCCTCATATGACCTAGAGCTTAGAGCTGGAGGAGTGGTATACGACAACTCAAAGACGAATTACTCCGCTCGATTAGGCGACGATAGTGATGTTTTTTCTGCTGGATTATCAGGAAAAACTGCAACCGCTGGTATGTTGGCGTACCTAAGTCCACTTAATCCTGCTGCACCAAGGGTAAAAGCTGATGCTGGTGCTGTTGCTCGATTAAAAGCACTCCCTCAAATTGAGGGTAAAATTACAGTGCCAACAATCACATTAACGGCGACAGCTGATCACATTACTCCTCCTGGCGCAACCCAGCACCTAATTAACCAATACAACAATTCAGTGGCTAAAGGCGAAAGTAAAAAAGGCCTCCTTGTTAGTATCTGGAATAAGCCATCAGATGAGTACACCACATTTAGTGCAGATGGAAAACCAGTCACACCTGCCGCGGCACCAAATGGAACGCAACATTGCAATTTCTCAGCGAGCCAAATTATGATGATCGCAAAGATGTTGCATAACTCTGCTAAATCTGGAAAAGTTCCAACAAATAAGGCAGTCTTGGCTGCGATAAAGAACGATAAAAACTTATTTGTGGATCCAAATTACTCAGCGACACTTTTTAAGTATCGTCAATAAGTAATTTATTTGAAAAGGGCTCCAGGAAACTGGAGCCCTTTTTATATCTATAAACTACCCAGTGTTATGAAACTTCAAATAAGTTCAGTCGACCAAATGCATCAGCTCGGTGCAAAAATTGGTGCACAGCTTAAGGCAGGTGATGTCGTCGTTTTAACTGGCGAATTAGGAAGTGGAAAAACGGTCTTAACTCAAGGCATAGCTAGCTCATTTGGTATAAAAAATATTACCTCCCCAACATTTGTAATCAGCCGAGTTTATAAGTCAAAGATAAATTTTATTCACATAGATACGTATAGATTGCTAGACCAAGAAGTAAGCAGTTTTAGTGATTTAGATTTTGAAAGTTATTTGGAAAACAGTGTTTTTGTGATTGAATGGGGTGCTACATTTGTTAATACACTTACTGATCAATACCTTGAAATAGTTATCAAGCAAGGCCAGGAGGAAAATTCTAGAAATATAAGTTTTAATTTAGTCGGAGATCGATGGTCAGGTTTTAACTTATGAGCACTATTCTGGCAATTGATACCTCAACCTCTCGAACATCTGTCGCCTTAGTTAAGGATTCACAAGTAGTTTTTAGTGATTTCCATGACGATTCACTATCTCATAGTGAGGTGCTACCAAAATTAGTAAGAAGAGCATTGGCTATTGAAAGTAAGATTGAATTAGTTGCCATAGGTATGGGTCCAGGCCCCTTTACCGGCTTAAGAGTGGGAATTGCATTTGCACAAAGCTTTGCACTTGGCGCTGGAATTAATTGGGTTGGTGTTTGCTCATTAGATGCAATGACGGTAGGTATTAACCAAGAAGATTTCATAGTTTCAACTGATGCCAGGCGCAAGGAGAGATATTGGGCTAGATATAGGAATTCCAAGCGGATAACTGAACCTGCAGTAAATAAAGGTATTGAGTTAGAAAAGTTTCAAATTCCAATCTTTAAGGAGGGTGAGTACTTTCCAGATCCAGTTGAGATTGCCAGACTTTCTGGCGAAAGTGATTTAGTTACACGCCCAATTTATCTAAGAAAGCCTGATGCTTACCCCTTGCCACAGGGCGTAAATTTTAGGGCGATGACCGCATTGGATTTAGTTTCGGCAGCTGCAATTGAACAAGATGTATATAAAAAGGCTGCTTGGTCTATCTCGCAATTTAAGGAGGAGTTTGCCAAATCACCCAAAAATGCCCATTACCTTGCTGCTGAATTTGAAGGTGAATTAATTGCTTATGCCGGTATTTTCTTTATTGCAGATGTTGCAGATATTCACACGATTACCGTAGTTGAACAACATAGACGTAAAGGTATTGGCCGTGAATTATTAAAACGTTTAATAGATTGGGCCAGGGTTAGAAAGGCAGAAGCCATAATGCTTGAGATGCGGCTTGGAAATTATGCTGCCCGTCCGCTTTATGAACAGTTTGGCTTTAGTGAGGTATCAAGACGAGAAAATTATTATGGCCCAGGACTTACTGCAGTGGTTATGCGTAAGGAGCTCAAGTAATGACGCTCGTGCTCGGGATTGAAACCTCCTGTGATGAAACTGCAGTTGGAATAGTTAGCGATCGAAATTTACTTGCAAATGTAATTTCATCTAGCGTTGATCAGCATGCCAGATTTGGTGGTGTAGTTCCTGAGGTTGCAAGCCGGGCACATTTGGAGTTTATACAGCAGGTTATCAAGCAAGCATTAGAAGATGCAAAGGTTTCCATTAAAGAAATTGATGCAATTGCAGTGACTGCTGGCCCTGGTTTGATTGGTGCATTATTAGTAGGAGTAAGTAGTGCTTCGGGCTTGGCGCTTGCTTTAGACAAACCGCTGTACGGGGTAAATCATTTATCTGCGCATATTGCAGTAGATATGTTGAATAATGAGAAAACACTTCGTCCAGCAATCGCACTTTTAGTAAGTGGTGGCCACTCTTCGATATTACAAATAAATAACCTTGTTAAAGATGTGAAGGTAAAGGGTGCAACTATTGATGATGCTGCTGGTGAAGCTTTTGATAAGGTAGCCAGAATTATGGGACTTGGATTTCCGGGTGGACCAGTTATTGATAGTGAAGCTAAAAATGGTAAGGCAGATGAAATTATATTTCCTAGAGGTTTATCGCAAAACTTAGATATCCAAAAGCATAGATATGATTTTTCATTTTCAGGTTTAAAAACTGCTGTGCTTAGATATTTAGAGCAAACACCAAATTATAAAAAAGCAGATGTAGCAGCATCTTTTCAAGAAGCAGTGGTGGATGTGCTTTTAACTAAGTCTTTAGCAGCTTGCCAAGAAAGTGGAATTGATAATTTAGTTATTGCCGGGGGGGTGGCAGCAAATAGCAGGCTTCGCCAGCTAGCGATGGCTCGATGCCAGGCAGCCAAGGTTGAGCTCTCGATACCACCTGCAAACCTTTGCACCGATAATGGGGCGATGGTGGCAGCCCTAGGCTCACTTGCGATCAGTGAGGGGTTAGCGCCCTCCCAGCTGGGTATATCGGCGGACTCAGCCGCTGAGATCTCTCAGGTTATCTTTTAAATTAGAGCGCTAATTTGCCCCAAGCGCAGTTCGCCCTTTAAAGTTGGCTTTAGCACTCTAAGCCTGCGTGTGCTAATTAACGCCCCAGGTGACCGAAGCAGAGGTTTTTAAGAACCGTAAGTAACCAACAAAAGGAGTAAAAAAGATGGCAATTTCAATCAAGCCACTAGAAGATCGTATTGTCGTAAAGGCAAATGAAGCAGAGCAAAAAACTGCATCTGGGTTAGTAATTCCAGATACTGCCAAAGAGAAGCCACAAGAAGGAACCGTCATGGCGGTTGGGCCTGGAAGATTTGAAAACGGAAATCGCATTCCGTTAGATATTAAAGAGGGCGATGTTGTTCTGTATTCAAAGTATGGCGGTACTGAAGTTAAGTACAACAATGAAGAGTACTTAGTACTTTCTTCCCGTGATGTACTAGCAATCATCGCAAAGAAGTAAATATGAGTAAATCACTTCAATTTGATGAAGCAGCCCGTCGCGCGATGGAGCGCGGCGTAAACATACTTGCTGATACTGTAAAGGTAACACTTGGGCCTAAGGGTCGAAATGTAGTTATTGCAAAAAGCTATGGTGCACCTTTAATTACCAATGATGGTGTAACAATTGCTAAAGAGATTGAATTATCAGATCCAGCAGAGAACATGGGTGCTCAACTTGTTAAACAAGTTGCAGAGAAAACCAATGATGTTGCAGGAGATGGTACAACTACCGCCACTGTTTTGGCACAAGCCATGGTTAAAGAGGGTCTACGTAATTTAGCTGCCGGTGCCCAACCAATGGAATTAAAGTACGGAATTGAACAAGCAGTATCTGCTATTACAGAGTCATTGCGAAAGAATTCAACTGCCGTAAGTGGTAAGTCTCAGATCGCAGATGTAGCAACCATTTCAGCCCAGGATAAAGCTATTGGTGATCTGATTGCTGAAGCCATGGACAAAGTTGGTAAAGATGGTGTGATTACTGTTGAAGAATCATCAACAACTGGACTTGAGCTTGAGTTCACCGAAGGTATGCAATTTGATAAGGGTTATATTTCTCCCTACTTTGTTACTGATACAGATCGTATGGAGACAGTTTTAGAAGATGCATTTATTTTGATTTCAGGTCAAAAAATCTCTGCCCTAAGTGAGGTTTTACCTGTGCTGGAAAAGGTAGCCCAGGCTAGTAAACCGCTCTTGATTATCGCTGAAGATGTAGAGGGTGAGGCACTCTCAACACTTGTGGTTAATCGCATGCGTGGCACCTTCGCTTCAGCTGCTGTTAAGGCACCTGGTTTTGGTGACCGCAGAAAAGCAATGTTGCAAGATATTGCGATATTAACTGGCGGCCAAGTTATCTCAGCTGAGGTTGGCTTAAAGCTTGAGCAGATAGATATCTCGATGCTAGGCAAAGCAAGACGCGTAGTTATCTCTAAGGACAACACCACAATTGTTGATGGAGCTGGAAATAAAAATGATGTTGCAGCTCGAGTAACTGAGATTCGCCGAGAGATTGAAAATACAGATTCTGATTGGGATCGCGAAAAACTTCAAGAGCGGGTGGCAAAACTTGCTGGTGGAGTTTGCGTAATCAAAGTTGGTGCGCATACTGAGGTGGAGCTAAAAGAGAAAAAGCATCGCCTTGAAGATGCAATCTCTGCTACAAGAGCAGCTGTTGAAGAGGGAATTGTTGTTGGTGGGGGAGCTGCATTAGTTCATGCTGCAACTGCACTTGATAATGATTTAGGTTTTGAAGGCGATCGAGCTGTTGGGGTTCGCTTAGTTCGCAAAGCCTGTGATGAACCACTTCGTTGGATCGCAGAAAATGCTGGCCAAGAAGGATATGTAGTTGTCTCTAAAGTAAGAACAATGAAACCTAATGATGGTTTTAATGCGTATTCTGAGACCTACACAGATCTTGTTAAAGAAGGCGTTATTGACCCAGTCAAGGTAACTAGGTCAGCGCTAGCAAACGCAGCCTCAATTGCTGCAATGTTCATCACAACTGAAGCTTTGGTCTTTGAGACTCCAGAAGAGAAAAAAGATGAACCAGCAGGACATGGACACTCACATGGACCAGGTGGACATTCTCACTAAGTAAATTAAATGAAGCCTTGGTTTCAAAAAAACTTATTTTCCACTAACATCAACTAGTGGAAAATATAACACTGACAGTTGATTGCGGTGGAACTGGAATCAAGGCTTCAGTATTTGATCAACGTGGAAAAGTATTAGTTGATTTTCCTTATCTTAAAACGCCTTACCCATTATCACCTAATTTATTGGTTGAGATCATCACTGATTTTGTGCTGGCAGATCAGAGGGTAAACCGCGTAACTGTTGGTTTACCAGGAATGATTAGAAATGGCAAAATTGTATTTATTCCACATTATATAAACAAGCGAGGCCCAAGAACTTTACCTGATCCTCATCTAAAGAAAATTTGGCATGGTTTTGATCTTCAGAGCACTCTAAATAAAAAATTGAAACTTCCAATTTTGGTACTTAATGACGCAGAGGTACACGCATCAGCAGTGATTACTGGTGTAGGGCTTGAAACAGTTTTAACTTTTGGCACTGGCTTGGGTTGTGCCATGTTTAACAACGGCAAATTAGCCCCCCACCTTGAGTTATCACATGCCACTATTCGATATGGAAAAACTATTGATGCCTGGATTGGAGAAATCTCCAGAAGGCGAATGGGAAATCAACTATGGTCTAGACGCGTAAAGGCATTAATTGGAGAGTTATATCCAATGATAATCTGGGATAAATTATATATTGGTGGTGGTAATTCACAGAGAATTAGTAAATCAGCTTTAAGAAGCTTTGACTATAAAGTCAAGATCATTCCCAACTCAGCAGGAGTCGTTGGTGGTGTTAGAGCTTGGGACTTACTAACTTAAATTTCATTCCAATTCTCTAAACAGATACGATTGGTCATATGTCCGACATTGAAATAGGCCCAGGCAAGCGCGCACGAGCTGCTTACTCCTTTGATGACATTGCAATAGTTCCATCCAGAAGAACTCGCGATCCAGAAGAAGTATCTATTTCCTGGCAGATTGATGCATATAAATTTGAATTGCCATTTCTTGCAGCTCCGATGGATTCAGTTGTCTCTCCAGCTACTGCTATCGCGATTGGCCAAGCAGGCGGACTTGGAGTTTTAAATCTTGAGGGTATTTGGACAAGATATGAAGATGCTGAGAAACAATTATCAGATATGGCAAAACTCTCAGAGGATAAAGCAATTAAAAGAATGCAAGAAATTTATTCTGCGCCGATTCAACCTTCTCTCATTAAAGAAAGAATTGCTCAAATAAGAGCGGCGGGAGTTACCGTTGCTGGTGCTCTATCGCCACAGCGCACAGTTGAATTTCACAAAGCAGTTATAGATGCCGGCGTAGATATTTTTGTAATCCGTGGAACCACTGTTTCTGCTGAGCACGTATCTGATCACTCAACTTCTTTAAATCTAAAGAAATTTATTTATGAATTAGATATACCAGTAATTGTTGGTGGCTGTGCAACTGCTCAAGGTGCACTTCATTTGATGCGTTCAGGGGCTGCAGGGGTATTGGTTGGTTTTGGTGGTGGATCTGCTCATACAACAAAAACAGTTTTGGGAATTTCAGTACCAATGGCTTCAGCGGTGGCTGAGGTGGCTTCAGCAAGACGAGATTACCTAGATGAATCTGGTGGCAGATATGTGCATGTAATTGCTGATGGCTCGGTAAGTTCAAGTGGTGAGATTGCCAAAGCAATTGCCTGCGGTGCTGATGCGATCATGATGGGATCACCTTTAGCAAAATCATCTGATGCGCCGGGTAAAGGCTGGCATTGGGGTCTAGAAGCACATCATGCCGAACTACCTAGAGGAAATCGAGTAAAGGTAGGAACAGTTGGTAGCTTGGGTGAGGTTTTAACTGGCCCATCATATACATCAGATGGATCCATGAATTTATTTGGCGGGCTCAAGAGATCCATGGCTACATGTGGTTATTCAGAATTGAAAGAATTTCAGCGTGTAGAAATAGTGGTAAAACCTTAATAAACTGTGAAAGTTCTTAAAGTTCGGTTGTAATTCTGTATTTAATCAATTTTTTGTTGGGGATTCGATATTTATTGATTAAACTTTCGTCATGATCAAAATAAAAATAGTTATCTTCTCTTTAGCTATTTTTGCATTGTCTTCGATTTATTCTTCAACTGCGGCAGCCACACAAAATGGTAAGTCATTTAAATTAAACTGCAAGGCGACTAAGGCAAAAGGACACACTGTAAAAAATATTTTACCACCAGAGGTAAAAGGTCCTTTCAAAAATAAATTATTTAATATTTCAACAAACTGTGGTGACATAGTAATTGAGGCTTTTGGAGCAAATGCTCCAGTTACCGTAGCTGCCATGGCTGCGCTTGCAAAAGGTGGATATTTTGATCAAACCTTATGTCATCGCTTGACTACTTCCGAAAGCTATTTACTTCATTGTGGGGATCCAACCGCCACCGGGATGGGTGCACCAAGTTTTGAGTATGACAACGAAAATTTGCCAACTAATAGTGAAAGTAATTATTCAACTGGGGTAGTTGGTGTTTGGAATTCAGAAAACATGAGTAACGGAGGTCAATTCTTTATTGTTTATAACGACTCGACATTGCCACCAAATTACACAATTTGGGGCAAGGTAATAAAGGGCCTAGAAATAGTTAAGGCTGTTGCGAAAGATGGAGTTATCGATGGTAAAGCTGAAGGAACACCAAAACGCAAAATAGCTATTGAACGAGTAAGAGTTCGTTAATTTGTAGTGACAATCTTAAAAACTTCAGCAATGGTGCCTGCTGGTAAATTATTTGCTGCTGCGTTTTTTTCTCCCCATTCCCGTACCATGTTCTCTAAATTTGCATTATGTGCAGTTTGACTAACGTGACTATGAAGCGCTTGCATCTTTTTGTGAAATGTAGAGGTGATATCAACAAAGTGATCAGGGTTTTGAGAAGACATAACCCATACCTCTTTGACCTGCCACGGCTGTAAGCCTTCATCCTTTAACAAATCTTCGAAAGCAAATGGATTGCGAGAATCAGGGTAGATCGCTTGAATCGCAGCCTCTCCTGCTGCCATATGATCTGGATGAGAAGCAAAGAGCCGTTCCCAATTTCGTTCTGGTGATTGAATAATCATTCGATCAGGCTTACTAATTCTAATTTGTCGGACGATGTCTTTTCTAAGCTCAATTGTTGGTACAAGCCAACCATCTCGGTAATTTAGAAATGTAATATCAGTTACGCCAAGAGCTTGCCCCGCTTGTTGTTGTTCACGCTGGCGAATTTTAGGCATATCCTCTCTAGGAACATTTGGATCCTCCCCACCTTGATCACCATTTGTGCAAATACAGTAGGAAACTTTTATTCCTTTGGCCGTCCATAAAGCAATCGTGCCGGCGGCACCAAAATCACAATCATCAGGATGGGCGGTAACGACAAGAACTCGCTCAATTTCACTATCTTCTAAAGGTTTCATTGGAAACTAGATTACCGTAGCAAAACCCTTTGTCTTAACCACCGATAGACTTAGCAATATGTCCAAGCTAACTGATGGTTTAAACCCAAATCAATTAGCAGCGGTAAAGCACGAAGGATCACCACTACTTGTAGTAGCGGGCGCAGGCTCTGGTAAAACTAGAGTTTTAACTCGAAGAATTGCATATCTTTTGGCAGAAAGAAACACCTCACCCTTTGAGGTATTAGCAATTACCTTTACAAATAAAGCAGCTGGTGAAATGAAGGAACGAGTTGCAGAGCTTATTGGAGCCAGGGCAAAGTCAATGTGGGTTTCAACCTTTCATTCAGCGTGTGTCAGAATCTTAAGAACAGAAGCATCACTACTTGGCTATACAAATTCATTTACAATTTATGATCAAAGCGATTCCTTGAAGTTGATAACTTTGATCATGCGAGATTTAAACATTGATGAAAAACGCTATGCCCCAAGAGCTTTTGCATCAATAATTTCACAAGCAAAAAATGAGTTAATGGGTCCGGAAGATTATTTGAATCAGACTAAAGATCATTTTCAAGAAATAGTTGCACAAGTATTTGGAATTTATCAAAAAAGACTCTCTGGTGCCAACTCAATGGACTTTGATGATTTAATTTCTAAAACTGTTGAAGTACTGCAAAGATTCCCAGCAGTTAAAGCTAAATATAGATCAAGGTTTAAGCATATTCTGGTCGATGAGTATCAGGATACAAACCATGCGCAATATATATTAATTAAGGAATTGGTTGGAGCAGACCGTGAGGGTTTCCCACTTGCTGAATTATGTGTAGTTGGAGATGCTGATCAATCTATATATGCATTCAGAGGAGCAAATATAAGAAACATTTTACAATTTGAATTAGATTATCCAAATGCTAAAACAATTTTACTTGAACAAAATTATCGTTCAACTCAAAATATATTAAGTGCAGCTAATGCCGTTATTTCCAATAATGAGGGTAGAAAAGATAAGAATCTGTGGTCAGATGCGGGTAGCGGAGCTTTAGTTAGTGGTTATGTCGCTGAAAGCGAGCATGATGAGGCAGATTTTGTTGTTCGAGAAATTGCAAGATTAAAAGATCTAAACAAATCAAGTCCAGGCGATACTGCTATTTTCTATAGAACAAATGCTCAATCCCGAGTTTTTGAGGAAGTCTTTCTTCGAGTTGGAATTCCATACAAAGTTGTAGGAGGAGTGAGGTTTTACGAGCGCAAAGAGGTAAAAGATTTTCTTGCCTACCTGAGAGTGGTCGTAAATCCTGAAGATGAAGTATCTATGCGAAGAATTATCAATACGCCCAAGCGGGGTATCGGAGATAGGGCTATTGATCAAGTTGAAGAGTATGGTCGGAAAAATAATTTAACATTTTGGCAGACATTATGTGAAATTGATAAAAATACAGAGATTTCACCAAAGTCTGTTTTATCACTCAAAGAATTTGTAAAACTTATTAAATCAATTCAAACACTTGTAGAAGCAAAGACTGGGCCATCGGTAGTTGCCCAAGCAGTTTTAGAACAGTCTGGCCTGCTTGCGGAATTGCGGGATAGTAAAGATCCTCAGGATGAGGTTAGAGTTGAGAATTTAGAGGAGTTAGTGGCAGTAGCAACTGAATACGAAGAGAGTGAAGTTGAAGAAGGTGAAGAGATATCTCTTTCAGGATTTTTAGAGAATGTTTCACTTGTGTCAGATGCTGATCAGATTCCTGACGGTGAAGATCATGGTGGTGTTGTAACTATGATGACATTGCATACTGCAAAAGGATTAGAGTTTAAGACTGTGTTTTTGACTGGTATGGAAGAAGGAATTTTTCCACACTCTAGGACTTTAGATGACCCAGAAGAATTGCAAGAGGAGCGCCGACTTGCGTATGTGGGATTAACTAGAGCAAGAGCAAATCTGTTTATTACAAGAGCTGAGTATCGATCAGCCTGGGGATCGCCTAATTACAACGCGGCCTCAAGATTTATTGGTGAAATCCCAGACAATGTTATCGAATGGAATCAATCACAAGAATCACCGCTCAAAAGTAAATCTTCCACAAGAAGAAGTTTTCTAGCCCCAAAAGCTACTGGTAAATCTAGTACCACCATGAAACTAGAAATTGGTGAACAAGTATCACATGACACATTTGGCTTAGGTAAGGTGATTGAGGTTAGTGGGGAAGGTGATAGGGCAGAGGCAACTATTGATTTCGGCTCATTCGGGCACAAGAGACTTTTATTGCGATACGCCCCAGTAGAGAAATTATAAAATTTCACATCATTTCATTACTATTACCACCTCGTTATAGAAATTATTGATCGGGGAAAAATTGGATCTTTTTGAATACCAGGCACGTGATCTATTTGAATCCCATCGTATTCCTGTTCTTGCCGGTGCAGTTGCAACAAATCCTGAAGAAGCAGAGTTAATTGCGGCAAAAATCGGAGGAAAAGTTGTAGTAAAAGCGCAAGTAAAAATTGGTGGTAGAGGCAAGGCTGGTGGTGTTAAATTAGCTGAAAACGCTTCTGATGCAAAAGAAAAAGCAAAAGCAATTTTAGGTATGGATATCAAAGGTCATATTGTTAAAAAAGTAATGATTGCTCAAGCAGCACCCATTGATTCTGAGTATTACTTAGCAATTTTGCTGGATAGGGCAAATAGAAATTTTTTAGTAATGGCATCAGTCGCTGGTGGCATGGAAATTGAAGAAGTAGCTCATAAGACCCCAGAAAAACTTGCAAGGGTTGGAATTGATCCAAATACAGGCATTGATAAGTCGCAAGCAATAGAAATTATTAAGGCTGGACAGTTTCCGACAGACGTAGTTGACCAAGTCGCAGAGGTTTTGATAAAACTATGGGAAGCCTTTATAAAAGAAGATGCGACTTTAATGGAAATCAACCCATTGGTAAAAAGTTTAGACGGCAAGATAATTGCACTTGATGGCAAAGTAACCTTAGATGATAATTCAAGTTTTAGGCACCCTGATCATGAGAGTCTAATTGACCATGGTTCAACTAATCCATTGGAGGCGTTGGCTAAGGAAAAAGATTTAAATTATGTAAAGTTAGATGGCCAAGTGGGAATTATTGGCAATGGTGCTGGTTTAGTAATGAGCACATTAGATGTTGTGGCATATGCAGGTGAAAAATATGGCGTCAAACCTGCAAATTTTTTAGATATTGGCGGCGGAGCGTCTGCAGAAGTAATGGCTGATGGACTTTCAATTATTTTAAGAGATGAAGATGTAAGAAGTGTTTTTGTTAATGTATTTGGTGGAATTACTTCCTGTGATGCTGTAGCAAATGGAATTGTTCAAGCACTTAAAATTTTAGGTAATCAAGCAACTAAACCTATAGTTGTTAGATTGGATGGCAATAACGTAGATTTAGGAAGAAAAATTTTAAATGAAGCAAACCATCCACTTATTGAGCAATTGGATACTATGGATGGTGCGGCAGCAAAAGCGGCACAATTGGCGGCAAAATAATGGCGATATTTGTTAATGAAAATACTAAGGTAATCGTGCAAGGTATGACTGGTTCAGAAGGTACTAAGCACACAAAGAGAATGTTAAAAGCTGGTACAAAAATTGTTGGCGGTGTTACTCCTGGAAAAGGAGGTCAAATTGTCGATATGGATGGTGCTTTAATTCCGGTTTTTAATACGGTTAAGGATGCGATGCAAGCAACTGGGGCAAATGCATCCGTAGTTTTTGTTCCGCCAAAGTTTGCAAAAGCAGCTGTAGTGGATGCAGTTGATGCTCAAATCCTACTAGTTGTGGTAATTACTGAGGGAATACCAGTTCATGATGTTGCAGCCTTTTATGCTTATTCAATTAGTAATGGCAAAACACAAATACTTGGTCCAAATTGCCCTGGAGTTATTAGCCCGGGCAAAACTAATCTTGGAATTATCCCAGCTGATATAACTGGACCAGGAAAGATTGGGTTAGTTTCAAAGTCAGGAACTCTTACCTATCAAATGATGTATGAATTAAGGGATTTTGGTTTTACAACTGCTGTTGGAATTGGGGGAGATCCAATAATTGGCACAACTCATATTGATTGTTTGCGTGCATTCCAAGATGATCCAGAAACTGAAGCGATTGTGATGATTGGTGAAATCGGTGGAGATGCGGAAGAAAGAGCTGCTCAATTTATTAAAGAGTATGTCACCAAGCCAGTAGTCGGATATGTCGCAGGTTTTACTGCTCCAGAGGGAAAGACCATGGGACATGCCGGAGCAATTGTCTCTGGCTCATCCGGTACAGCGACAGCTAAAAAAGAAGCACTTGAAGCTGTCGGTGTTGCGGTTGGTAAAACACCAAGCGAAACCGCTAACTTGATGCGCAAGATATTGAATGGATAAATCGCAGATAGGAAATTAATGGTTGCACGTAATTTTTATGTAACGCTGCAACAAGTTATTAGATCAGTTCTTATAATAATTTTTCCAATAGCCTTTATAACTCTATTTGCTTGGGCAACTGCCGGTAGTACCTATGGAACAACTTCAGACCCCATGCGTGCTGCTGTTTGGCTATGGCTTGGCACACATCTAACTCCCTTTAATATTTTAAGTAATGATATGAATGGATACCTTTCTTATTTACCAATAGGAGCTGTGATTTTTCCATGGCTTGCAATTAAAAATGGTTTTAATCGAGCAAACGAAACTTTGGCTAATCGTAAAACTAGTAGAGCGTATTTTATTCTTAACTATGTACTTTTGTATACGATTTTGGCCCTAGTCTCCAATAATGCTCAAGTAAAAATTGATTGGCTTAGAGGCATACCAATCTTATTGATAATTTTAATAATGGCTACTTCTACTAAAAAAATCGAAAACTTAATTAAATTACCATTTAGCATGTTCTTGGTTTTATTGGGAGTTAGTGGATTGATTTTTACGTTATCGCTAGCCTTAAATTTTAATACTGCAAAAAATTTAACAATCGTCATTCAACCAGGAATACTAGGTGGAATTCTACTAGTTCTGCTACAAGTACTGTATTTACCCAATCTTTTTTTTGCAACGCTAAGCTACTTACTCGGTGTTGGGTTTTCGTTGGGTAGAGAGACTTATATTTCTCCATTTGTATTTGAATTGAGTGAAATTCCTGCAATCCCAGTTCTAGCCGCCTTACCAACCGGTGAACACTCCTGGCTGGCTTTATTTACTTTTTGTCTATTAGCCCTGGGAATGGTAAACATAAATCTCATTAATAAAGTTAGATTGGATACAAGAAGCGCTGGGCAATTAAAGATTAGATTTATAGTAATTTCAATTATATTTATTGCCATAGCCTCTTGGCTAAGTTCTGGTTCATTACTCTCTGAAAATATGTCTCCGGTTGGAGTTAATCCACTAATTATGTCGGCTGCTATTTCAGTTCAATTATTGCTAGCACTACTAATTGTGTACATTTTTCCACACCTTTTTAAGAAAAAAGTGAAGCAGGGGTAGGCTTGAAGTATGAGTGCAACAATAATTGATGGCAGAAAATCTGCACAAGCTATAAAGAACCAGATTTCTGTAAATCTAAAAAGCTCAAAAAAAGTATTAGGCTTAGGCACAATTTTAGTTGGTAATGACCCAGGTTCAGTCTCTTATGTAGATGGAAAGCATCGCGATTGCTCAGAAGTTGGAATTAGTTCGATCAAGATTAACCTACCAATTTCTGCTTCAGAAGATGAAATTATTTCAGCAATTGAGCGGTTAAATAAGGATACAAAGTGCACAGGCTTTATTGTCCAACTACCACTACCTCCATCAATTGATGTTCAAAAGGTTTTATCCACGATTGATCCTAATAAAGATGCTGATGGCTTACACCCATTTAATTTAGGAAATTTAGTGTTATCAAAAAACTCAATAATTCCATGCACCCCGAAGGCAATTTTGACATTACTGTCGGAATACAAAGTCAATTTATCTGGAAAAAATGTTTTGATAATTGGTAGGGGTTCAACAGTTGGAAGACCACTATCCATTCTGTTATCGCAAAAAAATATTGACGCAACAGTAACATTAGCTCATTCAGTGACTAAAAATTTAACCAATCTAATAAAAAATGCTGATGTCGTAGTTGCTGCGGTAGGTAAGCCACACTTTATAAAACCTGAGATAGTTAAATCTGGAGCAGTGGTAATTGATGTAGGAATCACTCGAGTACAAGCCGAACTAATTGGTGATGTAGATCCAGCTGTAACGAATTGTGCATCACTATTTGCACCAATGCCTGGTGGTGTTGGACCAATGACTCGTGCAATGCTATTGACTAATTTAGTGGAATTGGCAAATAGATGAGGGATAGCTTTACTCTAGATCAGATTAGAAAAGTATCACTAATAGTTGTTGGGATTGGATTAGTTATCGGTATGACGGGGGCCGTTAGGACTGGCTCTATCATCCTGTCACTAGGAGCAAGCATTATTGTTATTGCCAGGTATTCACAACTAAAAATTAAGCGAAATATTGAACTTTTTTTGCCACTTATGATTTGTATTATGTTGTTCGTTTTAGCACTCTCTCTTCCAAACGCAAGATAGGTACTCGATTTAGCGGTCTAGGGTTTGATCGGTAATATTAGGTCATCAGTTGAGAGGATTAAATGAGTAGAACTGGAAAAGTTACAGTAGTTGGATCTGGCTTCTATGGATCAACAACTGCCCTTCGCTTGGCAGAATACAATATTTTTGAGAGTGTGGTTTTAACTGACATAGTAGAGGGAAAACCTGAAGGATTAGCCTTAGATATAAATCAATCAAGATCAATTGAAAACTTTGAAACCAAAGTGTACGGAGCAACAACTACCAGTGATGGCGCTGGTTATGAAAAAACAGCAAACTCAGATGTTGTAGTAATTACAGCAGGGCTGCCTCGTAAACCCGGAATGAGCCGAATGGATTTAATTGGTGTTAATGCTGGAATTGTTAGAGGAGTTTCTGAGAATATCGCTAAGCACTCACCTAATGCAGTAATAATTGTGGTTTCTAATCCGTTAGATGAAATGACTGCGCTTGCCCAAATTGTAACTAAGTTTCCATACAACAAAGTTATGGGGCAGGCTGGAATGTTAGATACTGCCAGATTTACAAATTTTGTTGCTGAAAAATGTAAAGTTGAAGTTTCTGTTGTAAAAACACTAACTCTTGGCTCTCATGGTGAGACGATGGTGCCTGTTCCAAGTCGTTGCACGGTAAATGGAAAAGCACTTTCAGATGTCTTATCACAAAGTGAGATTTCAGAATTAGTTGATAAAACCCGTAATGGTGGAGCTGAAATAGTTGCTCTTTTAAAAACTGGTTCTGCCTATTACGCCCCTTCAGCTGCAGCGGCTCGAATGGCTAAAGCAGTGATTACAGATTCAAATGAAGTTATGCCGGTTTGCGCTTGGGTGAATGGTGAGTATGGAATCTCTGGTGTGTACTTAGGTGTTGAGGCACAAATTGGAAAGAATGGTGTTACAAAGGTAATCGAAACTAAATTAACTAGCGATGAGCTCTCGTCTTTAAAAGTTGCCGCAGAGGCGGTTCGTGCAAAACAAGCAGATGTTAAAGATCTCTAAGGGCGGAGTAATTTATGAATAAAATAAAAGTAGAGGGAACTGTTGTTGAGCTAGATGGCGATGAAATGACCAGAATAATCTGGCAATTTATCAAGGATTCATTAATTCTTCCTTACCTGGATATAAATCTTGAATATTATGACTTAGGAATTGAATACCGCGACAAAACAGATGACCAAGTAACCATCGATTCTGCTCATGCAATTCAAAAGCATGGCGTAGGAGTTAAGTGCGCAACAATTACACCAGATGAAGCAAGAGTCAAAGAGTTTAGTCTCAAGAAAATGTGGAAATCTCCGAATGGCACAATTCGTAATATTTTAGGTGGCGTAATTTTCCGGGAGCCTATTATTATTAAAAATGTACCTAGATTAATTCCACACTGGACGAAGCCAATCGTAATTGGCCGTCATGCTTTTGGTGATCAGTACCGAGCAACAGATTTTAAAGTTCCAGGAGCTGGAAAGTTAAGTATGACTTTCATGCCGGAAGATGGATCGCAACCAATAGAGTTTAATGTCTTTGATTTTCCATCATCAGGTGTTGCTATGGCGATGTATAACTTAGATGAGTCAATTCGTGATTTTGCCAGAGCATCTTTTAACTATGGCTTGATTAGAAAATATCCGGTGTTTCTCTCAACAAAAAATACAATTCTTAAAGCTTATGATGGTCGATTTAAGGATATTTTTGCGGAAGTTTTTGAAAAAGAGTTTAAAGCTGAGTTTGATAAAAACAATTTAGAGTATGACCACAGACTGATAGATGACATGGTCGCTACTTCACTTCGCTGGGAGGGTGGCTACATATGGGCTTGCAAGAATTATGATGGTGATGTGCAGTCTGACACTGTGGCCCAAGGTTACGGCTCATTAGGTTTAATGACCTCGGTATTAATGACACCAGATGGTAAAACAGTTGAGGCAGAGGCAGCTCATGGAACTGTGACTCGTCATTACCGAGATCATCAGGCGGGTAAAGCTACCTCTACTAATCCAATTGCCTCTATCTTTGCATGGACACAAGGATTAGCTCATCGGGCAAAGTTAGATAACACTCCTAAGGTTGCCGAATTTGCAAAGACATTAGAAAGAGTGTGTATTGCTACAGTGAAAAGTGGAAAAATGACTAAAGATTTAGCGCTTTTAATCAGTAAGGATGCACCATGGCTTAACACCCAAGAGTTTTTAGCCGCAATTGATGAAAACTTACGAAAGGCTATGGCTTAAATTTTGTTATTAAATAACCCCACTCATTTAAGAGTGGGGTTTTACTTTAATAAATTAGTTGATTCGCTTTCCAGTTGCAGCATCAAATAGGTGAACAACATCAGGATTAACTCCAACAGTTACAGTTTGACCTGACTTTGGTGGATTTTTTGGATCCCAGCGAATGATTACCTGGCCTAACTCTTCACTAGTGTTGGCAAATTTAAGTGTTTTATCAACCGGCTTTCCGTAAACGAATGCGTCGGCACCTAACTCCTCTACTACCTCAACTGCTACCTCAAATCCAGTTGTAGCTGGCGTAAAGCCCTCTGGCCTAATTCCAACTGTTACCGCAGATGCAGAAGATGATGGGACTGCAACTGCTAGGTTTCCTAGCATAGCTTTTCCACCAGAGACGGTAGCGGTCAGTAGGTTCATAGCTGGTGAGCCAATGAAACCGGCAACAAATACATTTTGTGGTTTTTCATAAAGATTACGTGGCGTATCAACTTGTTGGAGTAATCCATCTTTCAAAACCGCTACTCGGTCTCCCATAGTCATAGCCTCAACTTGATCATGAGTTACATAAACAGTTGTAATTCCAAGGCGACGTTGTAAGGCTGCAATTTGAGTTCTAGTTGCAACTCTTAATTTTGCATCCAAATTGGAAAGCGGTTCATCCATTAAAAACACCTGTGGCTCGCGAACAATTGCTCGTCCCATAGCTACTCGCTGGCGTTGTCCACCAGATAATGCTTTAGGTTTACGATCTAGATAATCCTCTAGATCTAATAACTTTGCGGCTTCTTTAACTCTACTATCCCGCTCTTCTTTGGCAACGCCAGCAATCTTTAATGCAAATCCCATATTTTCAGCTACAGACATGTGTGGATAAAGTGCATAGGATTGAAAAACCATGGCAATATCACGATCTTTTGGCGCAACATTTGTGACATCTTTATCACCAATATGAATACTTCCGGTATCAATCTCCTCTAGCCCAGCTAACATGCGTAGCGAGGTAGACTTACCACAACCTGATGGGCCTACTAAAACCAAAAATTCACCATCGTTAACAGTTAGATCTAATTTATCTACTGCCGGTTTAGTTGTTCCTGGATAGATTCTTGATGCTTGAGAAAATACAACTGATGCCATGATTTATTTCTCCCTCTTCCGGGTAGGTACGTACCCGACGATCCGTTGGATGAAGGTCTCACGGTTGTGAGAGTTGGCAAAGGCTACGACATTCTGGCCAAAAAGGGGAGGTAGCCTCCTATTACGCTCAACTTAGCCCCTGACAGGCTGGCACAGTTATCATTAAGTAATGGTTGAAGGCGCTTTACAGAGTATTGCAATCGTGCTCGGCCTAATTGCGCTGGGCGGAGTATTTGCCGCGGCCGAGATCGCCCTAATTTCACTTAGAGAGTCCCAGGTGAAGCAGATTGCCAGTAAAGGCAAGCGCGGTGCTCGGGTGTTTAAATTAAGCAAAAATCCAAATAGATTTTTAGCAGCCGTCCAGGTAGGCATCACATTGTGTGGATTTCTATCAGCGGCTCTGGGCGCTGAACAATTAGGAAAGTATGTAATTCCTGAATTAGAAGGTATCGGAATATCACCACAATATAGTGAGATTATTTCCATTGTTGCTATCACACTAGTGATTGCATATATCTCACTGGTATTTGGTGAGCTGGTGCCAAAACGTTTAGCGCTCTATAAGAGTGAGTCTATTGCGCTCGCATCAGCATCAACATTAGATTTTGTTGCAACAATTTTTAGACCAATTATTTGGCTGCTATCTCATTCAACCGATCTAATTCTGAAAATTTTTGGTATCAATTCAAAAATGCAGCAGAATCAAATATCAGAAGTAGAACTTATGGAATTAGTTAGCGGTCATTCTGATTTGACAAAAGAAGAGCGAGAAATTGTTGAAGAGGTTTTTAATGCCAGTGATAGGTTGATCCATGAAATTATGGTCCCTAGAACCGAGGTAGATTTTCTGGACGCTTCATTGTCAATTTCACAAGCGAGAAAAATGGCGGTTGAACTAGCGCATTCGCGTTATCCAGTAGTACGGGGCAGTAGTGATGAAGTGATTGGATTTTTGCATGTGCGAGATCTATTAAATCCAAAGCTAGATGATGCACAAATAACTGTTATGGAATTAATGCGCAACATACTATTTTTACCTGGTACTAAAGGAGTATTGCCAGCATTGACTGAGATGCAAACAAAGCGTCAGCATATTGCCATAGTTTTGGATGAATACGGTGGTACAGATGGCATAGTCACGCTTGAGAATTTAGTGGAGTGTTTAATTGGTGAGATTCATGATGAGTACGATCCCCATGAAGCTGATAAGACTTTTGAAAAACGTACAGGCGATATTGAATTAGATGGCTTAATTTCACTTGAGGAGCTACAAGAGGTAGCCGGCATGTCACTACCGGAAGGCCCATATGAGACTTTGAGTGGTTTTGCCATGCACCACTTAGGAAGAATTGCTCAAGCTAATGATGTAATAAAAATTAATGGTGCACGCTTTACAATTATCAGCATGAATGGCAAGCGAGTTGGACAAATTTTACTTGCCAGAGATGATGTCTAAATGAGTAAAAAAAGAGTCTTATCCGGTATCCAACCTACTCATGATTCGTTTCATCTTGGTAATTATTTAGGTGCGCTGAAACAATGGGTTGAGTTACAAGAGAATAA
>Ga0194134_10002418_pt1 | contig 22154 bp, 17 predicted proteins | sample TA2KigOff0mmetaG_FD_148602 | JGI IMG/M metagenome (GOLD analysis project Ga0194134, IMG submission 148602) | Freshwater microbial communities from Lake Tanganyika, Tanzania - TA2015056 Kigoma Offshore 0m | ecosystem: Environmental > Aquatic > Freshwater > Lake | place: Tanzania: Lake Tanganyika... | reverse complement strand
TCATCATATGAAAATTTCGATTTTTTATTATTCCTAATACTTGACATTTTGGTTGGTTAATTGTATATATTATATAATATAATCCCAGAAAATATTACATAATAACATATTTTTTACACGGTTTTAGAAGCGAACACGCTTGTACAATTCAAGGGCAACCAAGCCACCACCAACCTGAGCCAGGATGTAAGGCAACACCTCGGCCTTGGAGAGTTTGCCGGCAGCAGCCATCATAACAGAGACGGCGGGGTTGAAGTGGCCGCCAGAAATGGGGCCTCCGACCATAATGGCGACTGCGAGAGCAGCGCCGATGGCAATGGCGTTGCCGGTGGCAACGATAACGTAAAGGAAGAAAACGGTTCCGAGGAACTCTACCAAATACTTATTAAGCATCGTAAATATTTATATATAAAGATGATATAAATATTTTTGTATAATTATTTTTTGTAATGTGTGTGTATTTCCTAAATTTTACAAAACCAAAAAGATAAAAAAATTATATATAATACAATCGTGACTAAATATATATTTTTTTTTCTTGGTATGCGGGGGTTAGGGATGCGGGGGTAAGGGATGCGTTTAAATACGAATTCGCATAACAACCGACTGAGCGCCATTGTTTGAACCGCCAAATCCGACATCATTGTAATTCTTATTTACAGCCCGGTTTTTACGAAAACGAATGTAATCCGAGGAATCATACACATACTTTGGGTTGCATGTGGCAGAAGGAATGCCGGTAGCATCCGCAGTGGGATGAACGCTACCCGCAGAACCACGCCATCCGACAGTTATACTAGATTTTGCAGAGGTGACTTGATTTGAACCACCAGACGTGTAATTCTGACGACTCAAATAATCACCCGCATTATTTACTATACGAAACGGGGTCATTGCAGGACGGTGGCCATTGTAATTATTGGTTGCCGCCTTTCCGTTCCACGCCTTTCTTAAATTAAATCGCACTGTTTCATATTCAGAACTGCCATGCATCGTTCCGGATGAAACAGGGCGAGGAGCAATACCTTTAAATCCACCACCTAAATTAGACATTATTTTTGGGTTGTTGTGTTATATATTATTATAGAAGATTATAAATGCTTCAATTTGGGTTTATGGAAAAACATTACCATTCGTTTTTTGAATGATTGAATTATAAACCGCGGTTATATAATCATTTTGTGCTTTACACATAGGTTCATTTTCTGTTTTGATACAAAAAGAACCGATTGGGGTTTTCCCCCTTAACAGTAAAATTACCGATGTAACGGAACCTAATTCCTCCGGACATTTCATAATACGTATTTGTTCTTTGATTTCATTCAACATTTCTACATTTTGTAAAATAATGGTTTGAACGTTAAAATCAGAAACAACACATTTGGGAACAGTATTTGAAACAACTATAAAAAAATTTGTATTATATATTTGTAATGGATTATTGGTAAATATATTATTCAAATACGCTATAATTTTATTATTATCATCAATACTTTCCCCGCCTTTTTTATTTCTACGTTGACTTATCGCTTGTTTCCTTTTTTCTGTATTTTTTTTTGGTTTTGAAGTGTTGGTTTTGGTTCTGAGTTTAGTTCTGAGTTTGGTTCTAGTTCTGGTTTTTCTAGGCATAAATGCTAAATATATAATATATCAAGATAACAACAAGATAACAACCAGATAACATCAATGAAATTCAGGCATGGTTTTTATGTCATAATTCTTGGCGCAACATTCATCGTAATCAACTCTTGAAACAATAATTTACATGCATATGGAATTTGAACCAACGAAAACTCAACCCGATTTTCGCAAGTCTTGCAGTAATGTATATTCATTTCATCGTTATACGCCGCAATCAATCCGCAGCGCTTACATACATGTACTTCATATTTATCAGATGAATCATACATGCGGCCTCTTGTAAAACGAATTGCCCCGTGCGCAATCATGGCATCTCGCTCCATTTCTCCAAAACGATGACCACCATCCCGGCTTCTTCCTTCCGCCGGTTGATGCGTAAAATTCACCATTGGACCGATTGACCGACTATGCTGCTTATCATTCACCATGTGTTTGAGGCGTTGGTAAAACACCGGACCAATAAATATGTTTGACTGTAATTGTTCGCCAGTAAGTCCGTTATACAACAATTCGTTGCCATACATTTCATACCCCAGTTTCAGTAATTCTTTACTGATGTCTTTGATGTCTAAATCGCCGAATGAAGTGCCGTCTCCAAACAACCCCAACTCTACCAACACTTTGCCCAGCAGCGTTTCTTTTAGTTGCCCGATGGTCATGCGAGAAGGAATTGCGTGCGGATTGATGATGATGTCCGGGCGAATGCCGTCTTTGGTAAAAGGCATGTCGTGTTCGGGAATGATGTTGCCAATTGTGCCTTTCTGCCCCATGCGCGATGATACTTTATCACCAATCACCGGTTTTCTTAATGTGCGAATGCGAACCTTACAAAAGCAATACCCTTCGCCGTTGGTATCAATATAACTTTCATCAATGTAGCACTCTTCGGTGGTGTGATGGCTGCGGCTTGCGTCTTCGTATTTAATAATTTTGGTATGGTCATTGCGATTTTCCTTGATTGGAATCACCTTTCCAATGATGATGTCACGGTTTTCAACCAGCGTGTTTTTCGGCATTACACCGCGGTTGTTGATTTTGTCGTAATTTCCGAATTTCATGCCCTTGGTTTTGGAGGGGTCCGGGCGGCACCGGATTTCCTCATCTCCGTTAAACTTCTTGTCTTCGTCCTTTTCCGTGTGGTAGATGGTTGCGGTAAACATGCCGCGGTCCAGCGCCCCCTTATTTACCAACACACTATCCTCCTGATTATACCCGGTGTATGACATAATTGCGACAATCAGCGGGGCGCCAGATGGAATTTCATCCAGCTTAATCATACCCATTAAACGCGTATCCACCAATGGACGCATCGGATATGTCAACACATACGCCGTTTTATCCATTCGTTTTGCGTAGTTTGTTACATACACACCCATTGCTTGTTTCCCCATTGCGGTTTGATACGTATTTCTAGGCGCTTGATTGTGCTCCGGATATGGAATGCACGACGCAAGAATGCCGAATATGGTGCTGGGATGAATTTCACAATGCGTGTATTTGTAAATATATGGATTTGCGGGGTCAAAGGTGTGTTCGTATAAATGCTTGGGGCGCATGGCAATCATGCTGAATGACTGTTCTTCGGCGTCAATGTATTCAATAATGGAGTTTGGAATTCGGGCGTCAGTCAATAAATCGTCCCACTTCAATGTCTTGTTTTTCAAATTCTGGATGATTTCGCGGGTGATAAATAGGTCGTTGTCTTTTACGCGCAACACTGGCCGCATTAATCGTCCCGCATCATTGTAAATCCGGATTTCGGCGGCATTGTAGTCAAACACCACCGATGTATAAATATTGATGATTCCGCGATACTTTTTTTCTTTGTATTCACGATACAATGTGGCGGGGTCATCGGTGATGCCAACCCAAATTCCATTCACAAACACCTTGACCGCATCATACATTTCCTTTGGTTGTAATGTTTCAATGCGGCGAATGTATGGGTCTATTTGTGCGTGAAGTGCGTCGGGATTGCTGTGAATGGTGATATGCGACATATAACTAATGTTTTTTACAACGCCGACGCTACCGCCTTCTGGGGTTTCAACCGGACACAAAAACCCCCACGAAGTGTTGTGTAGTTTACGCGGCGGAATTAATTTACCGGATTTATCAATGGGCGTGTTAATACGGCGAGAATGGCTGAGTGACGCGGAATATGTTAAACGATTCAACACCTGCGCAACGCCGACTTTGTTGCTATTCACGCTCTTTGTTCCGAAATCACCCGTAGAAAGTGCTCGCTTCATGCCGTTTTCAATGGTCGGCGATTTGATGATTTTATACATATTTGTGTGGTTGATGATAGACATGTAGTCGTAGGTTGAGCGCCACGACCCCGTATTTATTTCACGCACAACCTGGTTACGCATATCTTTCACCAATTTGTTGATGTGATTACGCAGCAAATTATTCAAAAGGGCGCCGGTCAAATCAATGCGCTTGTTCAAATACGAATCACGGTCGTCTTGTTTTATCATATCCAAACTCGCTTTTATGAGTTTGTTTGCCATATATCCGAGGAAATACACCCGCTGTTGGTGTGTCGTGCAATGCGGAAACAAATCATTGTGAATTACATCCAATGCGAATTCACGCTTTTTCTTTGAACCCGACTCTTTATCCATGTTGATTGGCGTGAACATTACATTAGATGTCACGTGTTTCAAGGCTTCTTCTTGTGTCATAATTCCGTTGGCTTCAATAATAGACGCCTGCAACGCATCCAGAATTGGTTGATTCCTGTGTTCTTCAATGTTCAGTGTTATGTATTCGCAAATTTCCTTGTCAGAAATCACGCCTAGGGCACGAAATACGACAAACAATGACAACGGTTGCTTAACGCGCGGGATTTGGATGTAAATGGGGGTGCCGAAGCCATTGTTTTTGGCGGCAATCATCATATTGATTTGTTTTGGCGAAATACATTTTGTGTCTGGGATGGACTTGATTTCGGCAAGCCAGGTCCATTTGTTGTTTCCTTTGGAAACATTGAAACAATACACCTTGTTTTCGGCGGCTCGTTCTTGCCCGAGGACCGTTTTTTCGCTGCCATTGATGATGAAATAACCGCCTGCGTCATGCGGGCATTCGCCGGTTACTGTATTGTCAATATGCGAATGCTGGCTAAGCACGCAAATGGATGATTTCAACATAATCGGGAGTTTTCCAATGTGTACCTTGGGCATGGTCTTGTAGAGCGTTTGGACATTTTCCAGATTTGGACCAGACCGGATGACATATTTAATCATTAAATCCACGGTCATTGTAGAGGCGTAGGTGAAATTGCGAAGGCGCGCCTCTTGGGGGCTCATAATTTTGGTTGCGCCGTTATTTTCGTGGATTTGCGGGCAATACATGTGGAATTTGTCAAATGTAATTTCCACTTCTAGGCGGTGTTTTTTGGCTTCTTTGTCGTAGTCCTGTTCAGAATACACATTTACGGGGTTAAACATTTGAATTGTGCGCTGGATTTGATAATTTACAAAATTGTTATACGATTCAATTTGGTGACGAACCAGTTGTTTTAAATGCTGGCCTTCAAAATACGAAGACAAAATGACCCACGGTTCTTCAATATACTCACCTACTCGCTCCTTGATTGTATCTTTGATACATTTGTCTTCATATATCGGGTGTATTTCTGTTTCTGTGCCTTTGCCTGTGCCTGGGTGTTCACTTGGACAACGGGCATATCGCGGATTTAATTCTTCGTATTTTAATATCACATTTTCGTCGTTTGTGTTGTCTTCCATATGGTCTTGCGAACCGAAAAATTCGCCTGGTGTGATTGGTTGGTCTTTTTGTGTGGGTATTGATGTGGGGATTGGTGTGGGGATTGGTGTGGGGATTGGTGTTGGTATTGTTGTTGGTATTGGTTTTGGCGTTGGTGTTAGTATTGGTTTTGGTGTTGTAATTGACGCTGCTGTTTTTTTCGTTGTTGCCTTGGGTATTTTTAATATGGTTTTTGATGAGGTTTGGTTTGAAGATGCTACGGATTCCATACTGGTTGAGTTTATGCCAACCATATCAATTGTTAAACTATAAATCAATTTTTATTTTATGTTGTTTTTTTAGAGAAAACAAGGGCGCAAGGGCATTATGTGTTATAATATGAAAATTGTAGTAAAAAACAATGATATATTATATAAAATAAAAGATATATAAATACAACTTTTTAGTATCAAATAGTATTGACATGCCGAACACAAATAGAAGCGGCAAAAAACGATGGGACCGAATGAAAGATGCTAAATTATATAATCCTCATACAAGACAACAAGAAATTGTTCCGATTTATGCGATATATAACGCAAACACGTCCAAAAATACTGATGACCTAGCATCAGCAAAAGCGACTTCGGCAACCGATAAAAATAAGAATAAAGAAACAAAGCTGCCTTTACAACAAGATGCTCACCGTAATCAGTGTGTAGAAAAAATGATTGAAAGTATTCACAAGTATTTACAAAAAAGTAATTTGGCATATGTGTATAGAGACGATAACGTAATCATTGAAGTAAAGAAAAAACAATTGAATATAAATGCGCCAGAATTCATTCCGCGGTCATCAATGAGCATGTCAAAATCACACTCCCACGGTTGTTTGTGCGATAATGACGTAAATGAAAACACAAACACAAACCGAGATGTGGTGCCACCAAATAAAAGACCTAGAAAAATGGTATTCAAGTCCAATCGGCGCGATACAGACAACAAATCCGCCAATGAAAATGACGACAACGACTACAATGACGGCAACGACCGTTCAAAACAAAACGCCTCCTCCATACGTGATGCGAAACAAGCGTCTATTAAAAAACGCAAAGTTATTATTGAGGAAGACATCACCAGTATTCACGATTTGATTTCAATGTGTAAAAAATACCCGATTGACCCGGAGTGTGATTATAACATTAACATGAAAGCAATTCACAATATCCGTGAGCCATTGGAAGATTTAGCACGAATGGTGGGAATGGAGTCATTGAAACGAAATATCGTGGACCAGATTTTGTATTTTGTTCAGAACTTACATTTGCCCCGGAAATCGCAAACGGAGACGCAGGAGCAAGGACAAACGCAAGGACAAACGCAAGGACAAACGCAAGGACCAACCGAGGAAAAAGACACACACACGAACCCACAGCCCACCATAAAACAATTCATCATTGGTTACAATCGTGGCGAAAACAGCGATGGCCGTCCGCGATTGTTTGATTTGACTGCGTTATTTACAGACGGCGCAGATGGAATTACACGAGACAGTGAGCCCCCTCCACCGCCGCCACATTCCTCCAACTCAAAGAAAAATAAACCAGCCGGTGATTTTATGCACACGGTTATATACGGACCGCCGGGAACGGGTAAAACCGAGGTTGCGAAAATTATGGGCCGCATATTCAGCAAACTGGGCATTTTGAAGAACCAAACCTTTAAAAAGGTGACCCGGCACGATATGATTGCGGGGTATTTGGGGCAAACCGCAATTAAAACCCGGGATGTGATTAAAGAGAGTTTGGGGGGCGTGCTTTTCATTGACGAGGCATATTCATTGGGGAATGCCGAAAAACGGGACAGTTTTGCCAAGGAGTGTATTGACACCCTGTGTGAAGCGCTAAGCGACCATAAAGATAATTGGATGGTAATTATTGCGGGATATGAAAAGGAATTGAATGATTGTTTTTTCAATTACAATGAGGGGCTGAATTCTCGTTTTACGTGGCGGTTTAAACTGGACGGATATACGCCCACGGAAATGAAGGCTATTTTTGAGAAAAAAGTGGAAGAAAATGGGTGGTCCATTCACCCCGACCATAAGATGACGAATTCGTGGTTTGAGAAGCAAAAGGATTATTTTTCATTTTTTGGGCGTGATATGGAGACACTGTTTGCGAAAACAAAAATAGCCCACAGTAGGCGCGTGTTTTGTTTGCCGGAAAACGATAAAACCAAAATAACATTAAAAGATTTAGAAAAAGGCTTTGAATTGTATTTACAAAATGATGAAGTCAAGGAACGAAAAGAAAAGACGAAAAATGATTTCGTTCATTCGCACAGTTTATATTTGTGATTGATGATTCATGATTCATGATTCATGGTTGTCATTATTTCTTTCAAACCCGTATAAAATGTAAAAAAAGTTTCATTACATATATTATCTATTATCTTGATAATATACGTAAGTAAGTCATATATATCATAAGTCATAATTCATTAAAACATAAAAATCATAATTTATAAAATGTCGGAAACAAAACGCATGATTGTTATAAATAAATCAATATCAAATAAGCCTGAAAAAAGCAGCGTTGGTTTAAAATCAAGACGTGTAAAACCGAATGTGGTTGTGAGACCAACCACGCTGAAAAAGGCGTTGTTAGAACGTATAAAAAAACACCAGCAGCGTGTTCATCAACATAAAAATAATGATGGTAGTAATTATCCAATTATTGCTCCGCCATCTATAACACCAAGCAAACCACCCGTAAATACAAATGCTACCTCATTTTCAAATGATTTTACAGAGTCTATGGAGTTTTTAAAACAACTTGCTGAAAAGCGGAAGAAAACAATGAAGTTTCGGAAATTATCTCAGCCTACGTCTACGTCTACGTCTATACCTGCTGCACCTATGTCTACGTCTACGTCTATACCTGCTGCACCTATGTCTACGTCTACACATACACCTACGTCTATGCCTATGTCTGCACCTACACCTATGACTACGCCTATGTCTGCACCGATACTTAATCCTACTCCGACTTCTAATAACACAACAACAACCACCATAAACCTGCCAAATCAGGGCATGTTTCCGGCTCCATTAGTAAACGTTCAAGTAGCGCCGCCTTATTCCTATAACAATACCAATACCATAGAACCAATCCGAAACTTGGATTTAAACCCCCAATTTACTTCATTTGAATACGGCACAAATGACGAACCAAAGCAACCCGTGATTCAATTTGGTGAAAACACACAAAAAGAAATCCCTGCAAACGACGACGACGACGAGGAACAAGAACAGCAAGAGGAACCAGAGCCTGAACCACCCAGTATATTTATAAAACCCGAACCAGACCACGGATGTTTAAAAGGCGGGAAGAAGCCGACATTTCGTGAATGGGTGAAAAAGACGCTTAAAAAACCTGCCGAAGTCATAAAAGAATTTTTACAGGGGGGCGGAAGTAACACCGACAACAACGATGAAAATGAACAAGAAAACGACGTAAATGAAAACGACGTAAATGAAAACGACGTAAATGAAAACGACGTAGATGAAACCGGCGTTCCAAATGACGGCAAAATTGCTGGACTGCGTATGAAAATACGAAAAACAACCACCAAAAAGTTCCGGGTAGGTAAGCACGGCAATGTAGTCGGTGTGTTGCTTAAAAATAAACACACACAGCGACATATTCAAAAAGAACACTTGTCGTTGAAACAAAAGTCGTTGAATGAAATAAAGAAATATTTGTATGATAAGAATTTGTTGAAAATCGGTTCAAGCGCACCGCCGGATGTGTTGCGACGATTATATGAAGACAGCATTTTGACCGGCGAAGTACAAAACACCGGAAAAGGCGTTGCCCTTCATAACTTTATGGCAAAAGACGACGAAAATTAAACACATCGTCATCCTCATCATTTTTTACCCCGCAAATCCCCGATAGAATACCAGCACCCGTCATCGCGGTCCATGTATTTCAAATGCCCGTCACTCCATACATTCTCCGTTGAACCCACACGGTTTTTGGCTTCATTGGTATGAGCGATGGCAAATTGATGCAGCGTTTCATATTCTACGCCGACCGACACCGCCTTCTCATTTTCCCGAATGATGACATTTCTCTCGGCGTCATACACGCCAAACCAGGAGTCTTGTTCGTTATTTATGTCAAGCACGTCATGACGAAGAAGGGTTCCGTCTGGTAAATACCGTTTTTGATACTGTTTTCCAATCTTTACATTGCCTTTTTTATACGAACTAGATTGGGACATTCCGCTGATGCTTTCGCTTTCATTGTCGTAATCATCCAAACTCGCCATGCTTTGCGTGTCTTCTTCAACCACCGAAATCACTATGTTTTCGCTATGAAGTGGTGACGGACCACACACCGTTTCTTGAATACGGGTAGTAATTGCGTCGCATTGTTCTAATTTATAATTCATCTTTTCAATGTGTTGATTCACTTCACTCAAAATACGTTGAAATGATTCATCGCTTCTGTATTTTTTACCGTAATAATAAATAATATCACTATCGGCGTCTTTCAATGAACACACGGCGGCCAATGCGGGATACATCGTGTTTTGGGGTTGTTTTGGTTGTTGTTGAATTGGGCTTTGTGATTGGGCGTGTGTTTGTGTTTGTAATGGACCATGCGTATAAAAAAACGACGGACAAATAAAATGTGGTAATTTATAATACATGTATTATTGTTATGTAAATTACATTACTTATCTTGTTGTATCTAAGTTTGTTTTACATATTTTCTAGGGAGGATTTAGTAAATAAATAAATGAAAATAATAGTTACATTTTTTTATAAAAAAATATTATTATTATTATTATTAAATTGGAGGTTGGGGGGTGTGACGGTCCACGCGATATAATCGTTGTTTTTGAGGATGAGGGTCTTTCTTATTTTAGGCTTTTTATTTCATGATTTTATAATAATAAATTATATTATAATAATAAATTATATTATAAAATGTCTCGTGTATTATCTTTACGGTCTAGTTCAATAAATAAAAATATATATAAATCTAGCCCTGAAAAATTTTTAAGCGGAGTCGGACCACAAGGACCTCAAGGACCCGCAGGAAGTGTTGGTATCACATGGAAGATAAGTAGTAATGGGGCTTCTGACTATGTATTCGAAGGTCCTGGAATAGTTTCAGGTAATACGAATGACCCTGTGCTATATCTCTACCGAGGATTTACATATATATTTCAAAACAACACAGGTTCAGCCCATCCATTTCAAATAAGATTAAGTGATGGTGGAAACCAATATACCTCAGGTATAACTGGTAGCACAACCGGAACTCAAACATTTGTAGTACCGATGAATGCTCCATCTACGTTGTACTATCAATGTACACATCACGCCAATATGGGTAACGTAATAAACATAGCATAGTCAACTCACCATTATAAAATAGAATTATTTTCATCTAATTCTAATATGCTTATAAGTTTATTACATATTTCTTCCCTTTCTGCATAATATTTAATTGATAGTTTTTCACGCATTATTCGGTTATATTATACTATAATCGTATAATGTTTTTATTATGTTTTTACTTTTTTATATTTTTTTAATGTTCTTCTACGTGTAGAATGGTTTGATGGTATTTTGAATTGCGACTTATCAAAAGCATAATTAAAATAATTTTTATAATCTTCTGAGTTTATTTTTCCTATTGCGGTTTCAACTGATTTATTCAATTCATTATCATTTTCTAAATGATATTTAACTGCCGTAGTTTTATAATCTTCGCTTTTATGCGATGGCATTGTTATATTATATTGTGTGAATAAATCTAATAAAAAACGGCGTTTTAAATTACTAAGGGTGTAAGGGTGCTTATAATAATGAATTATATTACATAGTACAACTGGATTGGAATATTTTGTTCTGGTTCCTATGGTTCCTATTATTCCTATTGTTCCTATAAAGATGTATAAAGCAATCTCTATATTATTTTATAATTAGCCACCGCATAGTTCGTGACAAACATAAAATAAAGTTATGGCTCTAATAAAGGAATATTTCAATTTGACAGAAAAATATATAAAAGAATATGGTCCAAACACGATTGTGCTCATGCAAGTTGGCGCCTTTTTTGAAGTGTATGGATACGCCGAAAACAAAGACGCGCCGGTATCGGGCAGCGAATTAAATTTATTTTGTAGCATTTGCGAACTGGCCAAGGCCGACAAAATTGCCGGTTCTGTTATAATGGCCGGGTTTCGTGATTATTCATTGGAGAGATACACTAAAAAGTTATTAGACGCGGGAATCACGGTTCCCGTAATTGTTCAAGACCAGCAGTCGTGCGGAACCACGCGCAGTCTTCAATGCATATATTCCCCCGGCACGCATTTTTCATCGGAAACCACGAATTCAGCCGAATTATCCAACAACATATCGTGCGTGTGGGTGGATAAAATGAAGCGCGGCATTGTATTGGGAATGACAAACATTGACATTGTAACCGGAAAGGCCAGTATATTTGAAACGGGGTGTGAAAACTTCCATAATCCAACCACATACGACGAATTGGAGAGATTTATTACGTCGTATCGTCCAAGTGAAGTCATCATTATAACCAACATGTCGTCCGCCGAATTAGAAGACGTCATTCAGTTTGCAAACATAAGCAATACAACCAAGACCATACACCGTGTGTTATTACAAAATGACGAAGACGACGGTCACGGTCACGGCTTTACCGTGAGTGAACAATCAAACTCAAATTCAAACTTAAATTCAAACTCAAACTCAAATTCAAATTCAAACAACACCCCTTTGTCATCCAATCAAATCAAGGCAAAAAAATGCGTTAAACAAATATTCCAGAGAGAAATATTAAAAACATATTACCCCGAAAATCTCTCGGTTGAAACGTATATGACGTATGAAATTGCCACGCAATCGTTGGTGTATTTACTTAATTTTATATACGAACACAATCCCAGTCTTGTGTCAAAAATAAATGAACCGGTGTTTGAAAACAAATCTGACCGTGTAATACTGGCCAACAATTCTCTCAAACAATTGAACATAATTGATGACTCCAATTATACCGGTAAATTGTCATCTGTGTCTCGGTTTTTGAACAATTGTGTCACAACCATTGGGTCCCGTAAATGTAAGCACACCATCCTGAATCCCACATTTAATGAAGCGATTTTACAAGCGGACTATGATATTACGGAATACATTCTAGAAAAAGACAACGATACAATCACTGCGTGGAGAGAACGATTGTCCGGAATTAAAGACATTGAAAAGTTTTTGCGACAAATTGTTTTACGCAAAATACCGCCGCAATCTCTCTACTTTCTTTACACAAACTTGAAAACAATTGCCGCGCTGTATGATGAAATCAGCGCCGACGAACCCATTATTTCATACGCCCAAAAAGCACTTTCCGATAAAAAAATGGCATTGCCGCCGCCGCATGTGTCGGGTATATGTGTGGCGGTTGGAACGTTGCTGGACGCAACATTCTACATGGATATGTGCCGAGAGATGAGTGAAATGAAAATTGAACGCAACTTTATTGTAAATGGCGTAAATGCGGCGTTGGATGCCGTGGTAAATGATTATGAAAACAACCGAAAACGCCTTGAAACCATCACCGCTTATTTGAACGGCATAATAGAAAATGGAGAACGCAAGTCGTCGTCGTTGAATTTGGCGTCACACGCCGCCAAAAAAAAATACAGCAATGATTTGAAAAAAACAACCACAAAACGAAGTGGAGGAGAGATTAATTATAATGAAGATTTATATAATTCATATAATAATAATAAATACGACGATTATGTGGATGAAACCACATTCGCAGACCCTGATTCCAATGACGTAAATAATGGATTTGTGAAAATCCACGAAACTGAAAAGATGGGCATCTCTCTACAAACAACCAAGCGCCGTGGAAGATTGCTTGAAGAAAACCTGAAAAAAGAAACAACTGCGTCCGTGGAGTTGTCATACACCTTGTATCAACAAAAACACACGTTTGCATTTCAGTTCCGAGAGATTGTATTGCATACGGCTACTGGTAGTAATTCTGGTATAACCAGTCCTCAAATAAATCAATTATGTGCGTCCGTAGTTCATCTCCGTAATAAAATGATAACAATGGTGGGAAACTGCTACAACGAATTCGTAATTTCCTTACAAAAGCATTTAAAGGATTTAGAGTTGGTTGCGGATTTTGTAGGCATCATTGATAATTTACAAAACAAGGCGTATGTTGCTAAAAAATACAAGTATTGTAAGCCTGAAATTGCGGAGGCGGATGCGGAGGCGGAGACGAATGTAGAGGCATCATCATCATCATCATCATTATCATCATCATCATCATCATTTGTTACAGCAATCGGCTTGCGCCACGCTTTGATAGAACGATTGAATACAGAAGAGGTGTACGTAACAAATGACATCTCTCTGTCTCAGTCTCACAAATCATCGCGCGGTATATTATTATACGGAACCAACGCAGTCGGAAAAACGAGTTTGATTCGCGCGTTGGGTATATCCGTTATAATGGCCCAATCCGGGTTTTATGTGCCGTGTCAGCGGTTTATATACAAACCGTATCACACCATTTTCACTCGTATTCTGGGAAATGACAACCTGTTTAAGGGGATGTCTACGTTTATGGTGGAAATGTCGGAGTTGCGCGTTATATTGCGAATGGCAACGGAAAACAGCCTCATCTTAGGCGACGAATTATGTTCGGGCACAGAGATTGAATCCGCAATCAGCATATTTGTGTCGGGCATCAAGCGCCTACACGACATTCGGGCGTCCTTTATTTTCGCCACGCATTTGCACCAAATCACCGACTACGACGAAATCCGCAATATGACACATTTGGTTATGAAACATTTACAAGTTGTGTATGACAAAGAAAAGGATGTGCTGATGTTTGACCGCAAGTTGAAAGACGGGCCCGGGGCGAGCATGTATGGATTGGAAGTGTGCAAGTATCTTCATTTGCCAGACGACTTTCTGGAATACGCCAATGAAATACGGCTGAAATATTGCGGAAACAAAGATGTGAGCATTTTAAACAGCGCCGGGTCCAGCACGTATAATGCCAAGAAAGTGAGACGAATGTGCGAATTTTGTAATGACAAAGTTGCGACGGAGGTGCATCATTTACAGCACCAACAATTTGCGGATGAAAACAATTACATAGAGCATATTCACAAAAACCATCCAGCAAATTTGGCGGGTATATGTAATGAATGCCACGACAATATTCATCATTGCCAAAAACAGCACCGGCGAGTAAAAACAACGGAAGGAACCAAGATTGTAGAAGATGCCACGCTTCCGTGTGTTAAAAAGAAAATTGTGAAAAAGAAAACGGCATTACAATAATAATAATAATAAAATTTCACACCTATATATAACAATCAATTCATCATTTTTTACATTTAACATTTTTAATAATTTTAATTTTAATTACACCAAAAAAAGAAGAATGGATAGCGACGTAAGTGTAGGCAAGGTTTGGAATTCATTAAAAGAGTGGTTTGGTGGAACATATTTAGGCGCAATTTTTTTCAACAATATGACTTTTATTGTTATATTGGTTTTAATAATTTTGTTTTTCTTGTTTTTGTCAAGTATGGTAGATGTAAAAGACCCTGAATTGGAGGCAGAAGAGCATAAATATGACGATGAACCCGGTATTGCGGACCCGGCATTTACCGCACCTCTGGTTCCTATTAAACGAATGTATATTGAACCGCTTGAAAGTTTGGCGGGGTTGTTTGATTTTAAATCAAATGGAGAACCGGTTCCAGCATCAGCAATAGCAACCGCAGCAACAGCCGAAGGGTTTCAGCCCACAAGAGATGAATTGTCGGAGTATCACAAAGATTGTAAAACTGATTTTTGTATTTTGAATAATTCAACCCCGGAGGAGTTAGAACGCAAGTGCGCCGCACTAGATAACAAGGACAAATGCAATGCGTCATGTTGCTGCGGCTGGGTAAAATATGGCGGAAATGAAAAGTCAGAATGCGTGGCAGGAGACCACCAAAACCCAAGCAACTATCGCACGATTGATGGCGCGGAAAGAGATGTGGATTATTACTATTTTATGACAAAGTGTGTGCGTGGTTCAAAATGCCCATTGGTTGACCGCCTCGGTTAAAATAAAAATTGAAATTGATTTATAGATTTATATATGTAATATATACATCAATTCGTTTAGTCGTTTAGAGTTTAGAGTTTATTACAAAATGATTATTCCTGTAAAATGTTTTACCTGTGGGAAAGTGATTGGAAACAAATACCGGTATTATCTTGAAAAGGTGCGTGAAATGAAATTGAACCGAAATATGGAAGTGGACAAAGTTGTATATTTAACAAAAGAAAACATTGACAAAACACCAGAAGGCGAGGTATTAGACCAACTTAAACTCACAAAGATGTGTTGCCGTAGGCATATGATGGCACACGTTGATATTATATAGAACCAAGAAAACCAAGAAAACCCCAAGAAAACCAAGAAAACCCCAAGAAACCCCCAAGAAAACCCCAAGAAAACCAAAAACCCAAGAAAACGATAAAAATAAAATAGGACACTAACATATACAAGAAATGGCCCGAAAACAACGAAAATCAAAACAAATGCGGCGGTCGTCTAAACAAAATAAATCACAGCGACGACGCACATTAAAACAAAAAGGCGGTTCATCTGTTTTTGCGGGTGTTCCTTGGACGGCAAGTAGTATGACCCCTCAAAATAGCGTGAATGCGTCAGGAGCAGCAGGGTCGGCCGCCGCTCCAAATCATTTTCATTTTTCTCCAAACGGCGTGTCTCCCACATTTATAATGCCGCAGAGCAGCAATGCCTTGGTAGAGGCTGGTCAGATTGGAGGAAGACGCAACAAGAAAAAGTCTACATCCAAGCGTAGAGGATGGGGGCGCAAAACATATAAAATGCGGTCACAGCGTGGTGGCGACGCATTGAATTATGCGCCATATGACATGGCTGTTCCATTTCGTCAAATTGGATATGGTCTTTCTTCGTTGGGCAGTGGAATGCGAGGGGATGCGATTTCCCCGTCTAATCCCGACCCTACCGTACAACCAATTGGGGGCTCATCGCAACTCAATGTTTAGTGTAATTCTGTTTCTGTTTTCTATTTATTTTAGGAATTATGGAATTTTTTATTTTGGTAGTATATAAAAATAAAAATTAAAAATAAAAATGGCGCTCAACGGTTCAAAAATAATAGCAAGTTTATGCACGCCTGCGTTGGTTTATGCTATCATTTCCATTGTCGGATTGCTGGTGATGTTGTACCAAAATGCCGGTCAGAGCACGCAGTATTGCGTTGGCAACGTCGGTTGCAATGTTAAGAGTACCCCCGTTGTTTTTGTAAGCAACATCCTGTGGATTATTTTCTGGACGTGGATTTTGAACATCATTTGCCGCGGCGGATACCCCGGCATTGCTTGGTTTTTGGTGCTTCTTCCATTGGTGTTGTTTCTCATTGTCATTGTTTTTTTCGCTGATGTGATTGTGGCAACCCGTCCTTCCATTACCATGGTTGATTTGTAATCCAATCCAAAAAAACACATAAATACATATTCATCGTTATTGTATATAATGAATTACCCGAATGAATTAGCAAACTCAACCTTGTGCAATTTTGTTGTTAGTTTTGCGTCAAAATGTATTTTACAATCCGGCCTTTTGATTTCTGCCATTGGCGTGGTTTCATTGGTGAATGATACAAAATATTTTCAACAGCCGGCGGATACTGCGGCAAATAATGGGTTTAGTAAAAAGGCATTGAAAGCCGGTGCGGCGTTTGTCGCGCTTGGTGTGGCCGGTCGTATGGTGTCAAAATATATTAAGTAGGTCCCGATAAACGCAATTACCCATACAAAATCATATAAGAATAATCATAATAATGTTATAATATAAGGATATTTGCTTCTTATATAATAAAATAGCAATAACATTCAATATCATCTCAATATATAAAAATGGATAGCGACCCTGAATTGCCATGGAACATCATAGAAAAATATTTCCACGACGATGAACATGTATTGGTGCGGCATCACTTGGATTCATACAATGATTTTTTCGGGCAAGGCATATACCGGATTTTTAAAGAGAAAAACCCGATTGTTTTACAAAAAGAGCAAGATGAAAAAACCAATGAATTCAAGTTGCGGTGTGAGTTATATTTAGGCGGTAAAAGCGGGGACCGCGTATATTACGGAAAACCCGTTATTTATGATGACAACCGCGAACATTACATGTACCCAAATGAAGCCCGGTTGCGAAACATGACATATGGCATAACCATCCACTACGACGTGGAAGTGGTGTTCAAAATTTATGACGAAGCCGAAGGTGCCGTCAAAGAAACCACCGCTGTTTTGAATAAATTGCTGTTAGGGCGCTTTCCAATAATGCTTCAATCCAATTTGTGTATTTTGCAAGGCATGGAACCCAAGGCCCGATTTTATATGGGTGAATGTAAAAATGATTTTGGCGGGTATTTTATTATTGACGGGAAAGAAAAAGTGATTGTGAGTCAAGAAAAATTCGCGGACAACATGCTGTATATCCGGGAATACGATGCCGAAACGGAAAATATGTATTCACACGTAGCCGATGTGCGCCAAGTGTCGGAAGATTCATCCAAGCCGGTCAGCACGTTGTCGGTGCGCATGGTTGCCCCGGACAACAAATTTTCAAACAAACACATTGTTGTGAATATCCTGAATGTACGGTCGCCGATACCGTTGTTTATTTTAATGCGAGCACTCGGCGTTATTTCTGACCGCGATATCATTGAAACATGTTTATTGGATTTAGAGGAAAACTCCGAATTGGTGGATTTATTCATCCCGTCGGTGCACGATGCGTCCCGTATTTTCACACAAGAAGGCGCGCTGAAATACATTGCCAACCTAACAAAGTCGGCTACGGTCATACAAGTACACGACATTTTAGTAAATTATTTTTTACCACAAGTCGGCGAAACCAACTACATTCAAAAGGCGTATTATTTGGGCCGGATGGTGTATAAAATGCTGCTGGTGGTTGCCAAGATTGAGCCGCCCACCGACCGAGACAGTTTTTTATTTAAGCGCATTGAACTGTCGGGCTCTTTGATATATGACTTGTTTAGAGAATACTACACGCTTCAATTACAGCACATTCGCTTGGAAATGGACCGTGAATACACGTTGAAACCGGGGGTGTATGACAACAACTTTGTAAGCCTCATTGAATTGAATTATCAGGATTTTTTTAGAGAGCGTATTGTGGAGCAGGGATTTCGCAAAGCGTTTAAGGGGAATTGGGGGGCGCACGAACACACAAAGCGCATTGGCGTGATTCAAGATTTGAACCGGTTGTCTTACAACTCGGCGCTGTCGCATTTGCGAAAGATTAATTTACCCATGGATTCCAGCGCCAAGGTTGTAAAGCCGCGGTTGCTTCACGGCTCACAGTGGGGTATGATAGATATTGTGGATTCACCCGATGGCGCAAACATTGGGTTTCACAAGCATTTGACCATCACGGCGCGCGTAACTAGCCACTGTTCGGCGTATCCAATGATGAAGTGGCTGCGGGACGTGCTTAAAATGCGGCTGCTGGAAGAATGCACCAACATGTATTTACACTACACGACCAAGGTGTATGTAAATGGAACGTGGGTGGGGGCACTTACCCGACCCGAAGAAGCGATGCGCGTGTTTAAGGTGCATCGCCGTAATGGGTTGATACCGATTTATTCCAGTGTTCGTTGGAACATTCGGACAAATGAAATCCAAATTTATACGGATGCCGGGCGGTTATGTCGCCCGTTGTTTTATGTAGACGAAGACACTCACAAGGCCAGTTATGATAATGACGGCATGATTGACTTGATACGAAATAAGAATTTTTCGTGGAATAAATTGATTACGGGTTTCACCGCCAAGTCGGGAGATGCCGGGTTTACGCCATTCCATTGTAAATACTACACCGTAGAAGAATTGTATGGCAAAACCACCGAAAATAAAACCACGGAATTCAAGCGGCTTAAATCCACAATGGCAATATTGGAATATTTGGACACCTCTGAAACCGAAGGCGCCTTGATTTCTATGACACATAAATTGCCGGCAATGGATGCGGATTCCGCGAGTACAAAGAAATACACGCACGTGGAAATTCATCCGTCGTTGTGCTTGGGTGTTATGGGCAATCAAATTGCGTTTCCTGAAAATAACCCGCTTGCCCGTAATGTGTTTGGTTGCGGCCAAGCAAAACAAGCGGCGTCGGTGTATCACAGCAACTACCCCGTGCGCATTGATAAAATGGGGATTGTAATAAACAACGGCGAAATCCCGCTGGTAAAAAGCCGGTATTTGGATTTGATAAACCACGAACAACACCCGTGCGGGTTCAATGCCATTGTCGCAATTATGTCATACAACGGCTATAATGTGGAAGACTCCATTTTGTTCAATGAGGCGTCTGTAAAACGAGGCATGTTCCGCATAACGTATTACAGTATGTATGAAGAAAGAGAGGAAAGCACACGGAACAAGGGCGTGGATGTGGACAAGCGCTTTGTGAACGTTATGGCGGAGGGTGTATCCGGCATTAAATCCGGGCATGATTACAGCCATTTAAATAAACACGGATTGATTGCCGAAAACACGGAATTGGATGACAAAACGGTGGTCATTGGCATGGGTATTGTCAGCGCAAATAATCCAGACGGCCAAATGCGGGATGCCTCGGTTTTCCCCAAAAAAGGGCAACTCGGTTTTGTGGATAAAGCCTTTATGACAGACGGCGAAGAAGGGTATCGTTTGGCAAAGGTGCGGGTTCGTGAAGAGCGGTTCCCCAGCATTGGTGACAAGTTTTGCTCTCGTTGCGGGCAAAAAGGAACGTGCGGGCTCATTATCCCGGAGCAAGATATGCCTTTCACCGCAGACGGGATTCGCCCAGACATGATTATCAATCCTCACGCAATCCCCAGTCGCATGACCATCGGACAGTTGATTGAATCCATTATGGGGAAGGCGTGTGTTATGCACGGCGGGTTTGGTGAATGCACCGCATTTATGACCAACGGGCCAAAGCAGGACACGTATGGCGACGTTTTGCGGGACTACGGCTTTCATTCCTCGGGGTGTCAAGTGCTGTACAACGGCATGACGGGCGAAGAAGTGAAGAGCGATATTTTCATTGGTCCCACGTATTACATGCGTTTGAAACAAATGGTGAAGGATAAGATTAATTATCGCGCCCAAGGGCCGCGCACACAACTTACACGACAAACGGTGCAAGGGCGCGCCAATGACGGCGGGTTGCGCATCGGAGAAATGGAACGAGACGGCATATTGGCTCACGGCGCAATGCATTTTTTGAATGAATCCATGATGGTTCGCGGCGATGAATATTATATGGCGGTTTGTAACAAGAGCGGCATGATTGCGGTGTATAACGAATACCAGGATTTGTTTATGAGTCCGGCGGTGGATGGCCCCATCAAATTCTCCGGAGACGTGTCTGAAAACATGACAGTGAATAAAGTAACGCGGTTTGGACGGTCGTTCAGCATTGTGCGCATTCCGTATTCATTCAAACTGTTGATGCAAGAATTGCAGGTCATGAATGTTCAGATGCGCATTATAACCGAAGACAATATAGACCAACTCCCCAGTATGTCGTATTCCAACAACATATACAAGTTGTTGCACGACGATATGGCAAGCATGAGTGTGGAAGATTTGATACAAGAAAACAAAAAGGCGGCGGGTATCAAGGAGCCAATATCCGAATTTCAAAGAGACAAGCGCATTCAAGACCGAGACCAAGACCAAAACCAAAACCAAGAAACTGTATCGGAATCGGAAAGTGTAGAAAAAATAAACCCGGCATTGCGGCAAGAAATGGAGGCGCTTGGTTGGGAATTTGCGGTTATGGATAAAACATCTGGTAAACGCAAATATTGGCGCGACCCGAATAAAGAAGCCGACCAAATGATGCTGGTTTCGTTGATTTTGAATAAGAATGGTGAGCCGACAGAGGAGTGGGCGATTGAAGGCAAGGAGTGGGATGGAACGTATCCAAAACGCTTCCCAGAAGGGTGGGTCAGCAGTATGCTGATGTATTACGACAAAGTCCCGATTAGTCCGCAAGTTATGATAGAGCAACTTAAAAAGCATCGTGTTCCTAGCAACTGGATTGTTGCGCTGGGATACATTGTTGCCAATAATTATGGAAAACCCGGCACAGGAAACGAAAGCGATGAAACTGTGAAGTTGAAGGAGTTGGAAACGGCACGCAACGCGCTGGACAGAGCCAAGAGAGACGGCGATGTGGAACAAGAAGAAATTGCGAAAACACAGGTTGACCGTTTAACTGCTGAGTTGGATGAAATACGGGCAAAACGAATGAGGACGGGTGTAAGCAAAAGCGAAGCGACGACAATAAGCGAAGCGACGACACCAAACGAAGCGACGACACCAAACGAAGGAACACTAAGCACTCCCGAATACACCAGCGCATTTACCCCTCCTTCGGAACAAGAAATACAATCACGTATGAATGCCTATAATCAAAACATGTCAAAGTATTATAGCGAACATCCCGAATTGAAGCCGGATGAATATACATCCGCGCCATTAACACCGGAATATACAAGCGCATTTACTCCTTCTCCACCGCAACAGCAACAGCAGCAGCAACAACAGCAGCAGCAGCAACAACAACAAC
>Ga0194134_10002416_pt1 | contig 22166 bp, 18 predicted proteins | sample TA2KigOff0mmetaG_FD_148602 | JGI IMG/M metagenome (GOLD analysis project Ga0194134, IMG submission 148602) | Freshwater microbial communities from Lake Tanganyika, Tanzania - TA2015056 Kigoma Offshore 0m | ecosystem: Environmental > Aquatic > Freshwater > Lake | place: Tanzania: Lake Tanganyika... | reverse complement strand
TGGGCGGCCTGTCCGCGGCCATGCGGCTGGCACACCAGGGGTTCGAGGTGGAGGTGCTGGAGAAGAACGCGGTGCCGGGCGGGCGCTGCGGCCAGCTCGAGGTGGACGGCTTCAAGTTCGACGTGGGGCCCACCATCGTCCTCATGCCGGAGGTGTTCGAGGAGACCTTCGCCGTGGTGGGCAAGCGGCTCTCGGACTACCTGACGCTGCGGCGGTGCGACCCCAACTACCGCATCCACTACCGGGACGGCTCCGACATCACCTTCACCTCGGAGCTGACCGCCATGGGGCGGGAGCTGGAGCGGGTGGAGCAGGGGAGCTTCGCGCGGTACCTGGCGTTCCTCGCGGAGGGGCGGCGGCAGTACGCCTCGTCCCTGGAGCGCTTCGTGGGGCGCAACTTCGACAACCTCTGGCAGTTCATCTCCGGCGGCAACCTGTGGGAGATGCTGCGCATCCGCGCGCACCAGAAGGCCTACGCCCACGCGGCGCGCTACTTCCGGGATGACCGGCTGCGCGCGGCCATGACGTTCCAGACCATGTACCTGGGCATCAGCCCGTACGCGGCGCCGGCCGTCTACGGCCTCTTGCCCTTCTCCGAGCTGGGGGTGGGCATCTGGTTCCCGGACGGTGGGCTGTACGCCATCCCGCTGGCGCTGGAGAAGGCGGCGCGCGAGCTGGGGGTCAAGGTCCGCTACGGGGTGGAGGTGAAGCGCATTGACGTGGAGGGAGGGCGCGCCACCGGCGTCACGCTGGCCTCCGGCGAGTCAGAGCGCGCGGACATGGTGCTGTGCAACGCGGACCTGCCGTGGGCGTACCGCAACCTGCTGGACCCGGAAGTGGCGCCGTTCAAGGGGGCGGAGAAGAAGCGGTACACCTCCAGCGGGTACCTCCTCTACATCGGCACGAAGCGGAAGCTGCCGGACAGCTGGCTGCACCACAACGTGGTGTTCGGCAATGACTACGCGGGCAGCTTCGACGCCATCTTCGAGAAGAAGCAGGTCCCGGCGGACCCCAGCTTCTACCTGAACATCCCCTCGCGGACGGACCCGTCGCTCGCCCCGGCAGGGAAGGACGCGGTCTACGTGCTGGTGCCGGTGCCCCACCGGGACGCCGCCATTGACTGGAGCGTGAAGGGCCCGCAGGTGCGCGCGCAGGTGATGGCGCGGCTGCGGGAGCTGGGGCTGGACCTGGAGGCGGAGACGGAGGTGGAGCGCGTCTACACCCCGGATGACCTGGGCAGCCTGTGGAACCTGGAGAAGGGGAGCGCCTTCGGCCTGTCTCACGACTTCTGGCAGATAGGGCCGTTCCGCCCGTCCAACCAGGACGCGAACGTGAAGGACCTCTTCTTCGTGGGGGCCTCCACCCAGCCCGGCACGGGGCTGCCCACCGTCATGCTGTCCGCGCGGCTGGTGGTGCAGCGCATGGTGAAGCGGGGGCGGGAGCTGGGGATGAACGTGGCCCCGCTGCTCCCCTCCTCGCTGGACCCGGCCAACCGGAGGGCGGCATGAGCGCCCCGTCCGTCGCTGCCGGTTACGCGCGCTGCAAGGCCATTGCCCGGGCGCACGCAAGAAGCTTCTACTTCGCCTCCTTCGCCCTGTTCGGCGCCCGGCGGCGCGCGGCCTTCGCCCTGTACGCCTTCTGCCGTCGGCTGGATGACCTGGTGGACGAGGGGACGCTGCCGCACGCGCAGGACGTGCTGGTGCACCCGTCCGTGTCCGGGGCGCAGGCGGTGCCGGGGCCGGAGGAGCTGGGGCGCCGGCTGCAGCTGGCCCGGGCGCTGGTGTCCGGGGTGTTCCAGCCGTTCCCGTCCCTGCGCGCGGCGACGCGTTTCGAGGGGCCGGTGGACGTGGCCGCGCTGTGGCAGCCGGACGAGCTGGCAGCCCTGCGGGACACCGTGGAGCGCTTCGGGGTGCCGGAGCAGCCGCTGCAGGACCTCATCTCCGGGATGGAGATGGACCTGCAGAAGTCCCGCTACGAGAGCTACGAGGAACTGGACCTCTACTGTTACCGCGTGGCGGGCACGGTGGGGCTCATGCTGGCGCCGGTGCTGGGCTGCCGGGACGCGCGCGCGCTGCAGCAGGCGGCCGAGCTGGGCAAGGCCATGCAGCTGACCAACATCCTGCGGGACATCAAGGAGGACCTGGGCCGCGGCCGTGTCTACCTTCCCCAAGAGGAGCTGCGCGCCTACGGCATCTCCGAGGCACAGCTGCAGGCGGGGGCCGTGGACGGGCGCTGGGTGGACTTCATGCGGTGGCAGGTGGCGCGGGCCCGCGAGTGCTACGCGCGGGCCGAGGTGGGCATTGCGGCGCTCGGGGCGTTCGGCGGGCAGGCCATGGTGCGGCTGATGGGCGAAATCTACGGCGCCATCCTGAACGCCATTGAGCGGCAGGGGTACGACGTGTTCCGCGCCCGCGCCCACACCACGGGGCTCCAGAAGCTGGGCATTGCGCTCTCCACGCTGCTGGGGCGGGCCGGGGTGCTGCGCCCGCGGCCGGTGCTTCCCGCCTCCACGGCGGTGCAGGAGGCCACCCCGTGAGTGCCCCCCGCACCCGTCGCGTGGCGGTGGTGGGCGGCGGCTTCGGCGGGATGACCGCCGCGGCGCTGCTCGCGAAGGACGGGTACGACGTCACGCTGTTCGAGGCGCAGCCTGCGCTCGGCGGCAAGGCGCAGGTGGTGACGGCGGACGGGCTGCGGCTGGACACCGGCCCCACGCTGCTCACGCTGCCCCACGTGGTGCGCGCCGCCTTCGAGCGGCTGGGGGCGCTGGACCTGCTCCCCGCGTTCGACGCGCTGGGGCTCCAGTGCGCGTACCAGTGGCCGGACGGGTGCCGCTTCCAGGCGCACGCGGACCTGGAGCGCACGGCGGCCTCCGCGGCGGACATCCGCCCCCGCGAGGCGCGCGGGGTGCGCAGCTTCTACGCCGAGGCGGCGGAGCTGTACGCGGCGGCGGGCGAGCCCTACCTGGAGGCGCCGTTCGACAACATGCCCGCCTTCATGGCGCGCGTGGCCCGGCGCGGGGTGGGCGCGGTGGCGAAGGGCATGGCCATGGGCACGCTGCAGCAGCTGGCCGATGCCCACTTCGCCACGGACCACCTGCGGGACTTCGTGGGGCGGTTTGCCACCTACGCCGGGGCCAACCCGTGGGAGACGTCCGCGGCGTTCGCCATGATCCCCCACATCGAGCGCGCGTTCGGCGTCCACCACGTCCGCGGCGGGATGGGGGCCCTGGTGGCGGCCCTGGAGGCAGCGGCGCGGCGGCTGGGCGTCACCGTGCGCGCCGGGGTGAAGGCCCGCTGGTTCCGCGAGGGCAACGCCTTCCGCGTGGGCCCTGCGCGCGAGGAGGAGCTGTACGACGCGGTGGTGGTGAACGACGACCCGCTCGCCCACGTGGGGCGCGGGGACGAGCCGCTGGCCCTGTCCGGCTACGTGCTGCTGCTCCGCAGCCGGGTGCGCTCGCAGCTGCCGCACCACGCGGTGGCGTTCGGCGGGGACTACGCGCGCGAGTTCCGCGAGCTCTTCTCCCACCAGCTGGCGGGAGACCCCACCGTCTACGCGTGCCACCCGGCGGCCACGGACGCGTCCATGGCGCCCGCGGGGCAAAGCGGCCTGTTCGTGATGGTGAACGCGCCGGCGCTGCAGGGGGACCACCCGGTGGACTGGGCGGAAGCGGCCCCGCGCGTGCGCGAGCAGGCCCTGCAGAAGCTCTTCCAGATGGATCCCTCCCTGCGCGGGCAGGTGGAGGTGCTGGGCGAGCGGACGCCGCAGGACCTGAAGCAGCGGGCCCTGGCCCCCGGTGGCTCCATCTACGGCTTCCTGCCCCACGGGAAGTTCGGCCCCTTCCGCCGGCCGGCGCTGAAGGGGGACTCGCCCGGGCTGGTGTACGCGGGCGGCGGGACGCACCCGGGCGGCGGGGTGCCCATGGTGATGATGTCCGGCTCGTTCGCGGCGGGCCTGGTGCAGGCGCACCTGGGAGGGCGGCCGTGAAGGTCCCCGGGCTGCAGAGCCTGCCGTCCGAGCCGGGCGGCTACCGCTGGTACTACGCGGACCTCTCCGCGGGGCCGCTGCACGCGGTCTTCATCTTCCTGGTGGGGAGCATCTTCTCTCCGCGCTACTCGGTGGCGGCGCGCCGCGGCGGGACGGCCTTCAGCCACTGCGCGGTCAACTTCGCGCTGTACGAGGGCGACGCCCGGCGCGCGTGGGTGCTGTCAGAGTACGACGGCTGCGGGGTTGCGGACGGTGCGCTGCAGATTGGCCGCTCGCGCGTGCAGTGGCGGGAGGGCGGGGTGCGCTTCGAGGTGGACGAGCGGACGGCGCCGTGGGGCCGGCCGGTCAAGGCCCTCCTGGAGCTGACGGCGGAGTCCCCGGAGGGGGAGGAGGTGCAGCTGCTCCGTGGCCAGCCGCACCACTGGCAGCCGCTCATGCCGCGCGCCACCGCCACGCTGGAGGTGCCCACGCACGGGGTCTCCACCTCCGGCCGCGGCTACCACGACACCAACCACGGCGCCGAGCCGCTGGGCGGCGGGGTGCCGGGTTGGCAGTGGACGCGGGCGCACGGCCCGGAGTCCACCACGGTCCACTACCGGCTCCACACCGGCGAGCAGCTGCGCGTGGTGGCCCGCCGCGCCGGGGTGTCCCTGGAGCGGACGCAGGCAGAGCCGCTGCCCCTGGCCCGCAGCGGCTGGGGGCTGCACGTGCCGGGCGAGCTCCCCACGGGGGAGGGGCGCCTGCCGCGCGGCGGGCTGCTGGAGAGTTCGCCCTTCTACGCGCGCTTCGCCGCGGGGCAGCCCGGCGTGGACGTGCTGGGCGAGGCGGCGGACTTCCGCCGCTTCCATTCCCCCTTCATCCGCTGGATGGCGCACTTCCGGACGCGCCGCGAGGGCAGTGCCGCATGAACGGCTTCGAGCAGGCATTCGGACACGGGCTGACGGCGTGGGCGCTGCTCGCGCTCGGCTTCAGCGCGGTGACGCTGTGGCGGCTGCGGCGCGCGCCGGGCGGCACGGCCCCGGCCCCTGCCGAGTGGCCGGAGGTGCTGCTGCTCCGCCCCATGGACGCGCCCACCCCGCGGGAGCTGGCCAACCTGGCCGCAGAGGTGGACTACCCGGGGCGGCTCGAGCAGGTGGTGGTGTCCCCGTACCGGCCGCGGCTGCCGTCCACGGTGGCGTGGCTCCCCTCGGACCCCATGCGCCGCAACCGCAAGGCGGGGCACCTGGCCTACGCGCTGTCCGCGCTGGAGGTGAAGGGGCGGGTGGTGCTGTCGGTGGACGCGGACGTGGCGGTGGACGGGGCGCTGGTGAAGGGGCTGGTGGCGCCGCTGCTGCATGGGGCTGCGCTGTCCACGGCGGCCCCGGCGGTGGAGGGGGCCGCGGGCCTGGCGGGGCGCGCGGTGCGCTCGCTGCTCTGCCACGGCCACCACAGCTTCCTCGCCCTGCACGTGATGAGCGCAGGCGCACAGGCGGTGTGCGGCAAGGCGCTCGGGCTGTCCGCGGAGGCGCAGCGGCTGCTGCCGGACCTGGCGGACCACATCGGGGAGGACCTCGAGCTGTCCAAGGCGCTGCACGCGCGCGGCCAGTCCGTGGCGCTCTCGCCCGCGTGCGCGCGGGTGCCGTCCGCGCCCACCCGGGCGAGCGCGGCGCTGGACCGCTTCACGCGCTGGATGCAGGTGCTGAGGGCCCACCGGCCGGGGCTGTTCCCCACCGTGCCGCTGCTGTTCGCCCCGGCGTGGCCGCTCGGCTTCTGCGCGCTGGTGCATGGCGGGGCGGTGCCCGCGGCGGCCGTGCTTTCGTTCCTCGCCGCGCGCGTCCTGCTGGGGCTGCGGCTGGGGGCGCTGCACGGGGTGCGCGCGGGGGCAGCCACGGACTGGGTGATGGCGGAGGCGCTGCTGCTCTCCTGCTGGGTGCTCTCGCTGTTCCGCAAGACGGTGACGTGGCGGGGGCGCGCCTACGCGGTGCTGCCGGGCGGGCGGATGGTGCCGGACCTCTCCGGCGAGGGGCTGTCCGAGGAGGCCCGGCCGTGACGTACGCCCGGTTCCTCGCGCTGTTCGTGGTGGTGCCGCTGCTGGCCTTCGGCTGGCGGTACCGCAAGTCCATCCTCTTCGGCGGGGCGTGGCCGGGGGTGGCGCTCTTCTGCATCGTCTACGCGGCCACCTCGCCGTGGGACAACCTGGCGGTGAAGGAGGGCATCTGGGACTTCGACGACGCGCGCACCTGGGGCGTGCGGGTGCTCTATCTCCCGGTGGAGGAGTACCTCTTCTTCGGGCTGCAGACGGCGCTCGTGGGGGTGTGGGTGAAGGGGCGGCTGCACGCGCTCTCGCAAAGGTGGGCGGCGCCATGACGCTGGAGGGAAAGAGCGCGTACCTCTGGTACCTGCTGGGCTGCGCGGGCCCGGTGCTGCTGCTGCAGGCGGTGGGGGTGTGGGCGCGCTACCGGGGACGGACGGGAGAGGTGATGAGGGCCATCCTGCCGCCGGCGCTGGCGGTGGGGGCGTGGCTGTCCTTCTGGGACCACTTCGCCATTGCCTCGGGGGTGTGGCGCTTCAGCGCGGAGAAGACCCTGGGGGTGCGGGTGGGGGCGGTGCCGGTGGAGGAGATACTGTTCTTCTTCCTCACCAGCCTGCTCGTGGCCCTGGGGACTGGCGCTGCTGCAGCCATGGAGGAGCGGCACGCATGATTCCGGCGAACAAGGGCGGCCTCTTCGGGGCGGTGCTGGACGGCTACATCCGCTGGAAGGTGCGGGGTGCGTTCAACGCGCTGCACGTGCGGGGAGAGCTGCCGGGCGCGGAGACGCCGCTGCTCGTCTACGCCAACCACGGCAACTTCTGGGACGCCTTCGTGGCGCACCAGCTGTGCAAGGCGGCCGGGTGGGACGGCTACGCGCTGATGGACGAGCAGAACCTGAAGCGGTACGGCTTCCTGTCCCGCATTGGGGCGTTCTCCATCCGGAAGGGGGAGGCGGGCTCGTCGCTCGAGTCGCTCCGCTACTGCAAGGGGCTGCTGCGGCGGCCCGGGGCGGCGGTGTTCATCTTCCCGGAGGGGGAGCACCGGCCGTTCGGCCGGCTGCCGCTGCGGCTGGAGCGCGGCATCGAGGTGGTGGCTCGGGCGTCCGGGGCGCGCTGCTTGCCGGTGGCGTTCCGGTATTGTTTCTTCGAGCGGGAGCGGCCCGAGGTCCTCGTCGAGGTGGGGACGCCGCATGGGCCGGGCCCGCTGGGGGTCTTCCGGGAAAACCTGGAGGCGGTGGTGCAGCGTGCAGCAGGAGCCGTGAACGAGGAAGGGTTTCGCCCACTGCTCGCGGGCGCACGGGGAGTGCGCGAGCGGTGGGATGCAGTCCGGGGCTTGAGCCCGGGCGGGGGGCGTGCGCCGTGACGTTGCGAATTCGAACCATTTCCCGCATCACCGGGGTGCGCGAGGCCACGCTGCGCGCGTGGGAGAAGCGGTACGGCTTCCCTCGTCCCAGCCGGGGAGAGAACGGCTACCGGATGTACAGCCGGGACGAGGTGGAGGCGGTGCGCCGGGTGGCGCGGCTCGTCCAGGAGGGGATGGCCATCAGCGAGGCCATTGCCGAGGTGCGCAGCCACCCCACGCAGGAACTCCCGCCGCTGGAGCGCATCTCCGAGCGCTTCTGGTCCGCGGTGATGGTGCTGGACGCGGAGGGGGCGCAGGCGGTGCTGCGCGAGGCGGCGCAGATCATCCCCGCGGAGACGCTGGCGGACGGGGTGCTGCTGCCGCTGCTGAGGGAGATGACGCACCGGCTGGACATTGCGCGGGAGCACCTGGCCTCCGCGCTCGTGCGCCAGACGCTGCGCAACCTCCTGCACGAGGTGGAGGTGCCCGTCACGGGGCCCTGCATCGTGCTCGCCTGCCCGCCGAAGGACCTGCACGAGGGGGGGCTGCTGGCCATGGGGCTGAAGCTGCGCCGCCGCGGCTGGAAGGTGGTCATGCTGGGGCTGGACACGCCGGCCGAGGCGCTCGCCTCGGCGGTGAACGGCGCGCAGGCGGACGCGGCGGCGCTGTCCTTCGTCCGGACGCGCGAGCTGGCCGAGTTCGCCGCGGTCCTGGCGGAGATGCGGGAGAAGGTGCCGGTGCCGCTGTTCGTGGGAGGGCCCGGGGCGCGGCCGCACCTGCCGGCCGTCAACGCGGCGGGGGCCCACTTTGCCGACTCGGCGGACGAGCTCGTCTCCGCCTGGGAGCTCCTGCCGAAGCGCGCCTGAGCTTCCTGCGCAACAGCGCGGTGCGGCGTCCGGCATTGAACACGGCCTGACCGGGGGGGGGGGGGCCGTCCCAGCCGTGTGGATTGTCCGGCTGGCGCTGCGGCGCCCTTACACCTTCGCCGTGATGGCGCTGCTGCTGCTGCTGGGCGGCTGGCAGGTGCTGCGGCGCACCCCCACGGACATCCTGCCCGGCATGGACCTGCCGGCCATCAAGTTCCTCTTCCTGCCCATGGGCATGGCTGTGGGCTTCTCCGTGATGGCCAGCTACCTGCTGTCCCGGACGTTGGTGCCCACGCTCATCCGGTACGTGGTGCCGGCGGACCACGGGGACGGGCCGGTGCAGCGGCTGAGCGCACGGTTCATGCGGGGCTTCGAGTCCTTCCGCGGCGGCTGCGCGCGGCTGCTGGAGGGGGCGCTGGCCCGGCCCGGGTGGGTGCTGGCCTTGGCGGGTGCGCACGCGGGGCTGGTCCGGGCGCGGCTGGAGTCCGGGGTGGCAAGCCGCTTGGACGTGCTGCGCGCCGAGCGCGAGGGGGCGGACAACCGCGCGCGGCAGGCGGTGGCGGCAGCGCGGGTGCCCCAGCTGAAGGCCCAGCTGGACGCGGTGCTGCTGCAGGGGGGCGCCGAGGTGCGCGGGGCGTGGGCGGTGCTGGCGGAGCGGACCTCGGCCGAGGCGGAGGCGCGGGCGTCGGCGAAGCTGGACGCAGAGGCCGCAGCCCTGGCGAAGCGCCAGTTCAAGGAGGGCGTGGCGGGGAACCTGGAGCTGGTGGACGCCGAGCGGGCGGCGCGGGACCCCGAGCCGTCCGTGGCCATGGCACGGGCGGCGCTGGTGGCGGCGAAGCTGGACTGCCTGGTGGTGTCCGGCCTGATGGCGCGCGAGTAGGGCCGGCGCCGTCAGTCCTCCACGAGCGTGAGGTTGAAGCGCATGTCGCGCCCGCCGAGGTACTTCAGGAAGCCGTCGTAGTCCGCCACGTTGAGGCAGCCGGCGGAGCTGGGGGTGCCGTTGCTGTTGCCGCGGTGGAGGCGGATTTCACTGCTGCCCACGGCGTTGGAGATTTCAGACTCCGAGTAGCGCCCGTCGCCGTTGCGGTCCCGGGCAATTTGCACCGTCATGCCGTTCTGCGTGCCGACGATGAAGGCGTCGTTGTTGAACTTCCCGTCGCGCCAGCGCGGGGTGATTTCGTAGTTGCCGGGCACCAGCATGCCGGGGGTCCACCCGCCGGTGTCGTACGTGAAGTGGGGCCGGGTGGTGGCGGCGAAGGTCTTCATCTTCCCGTCCGGCCTGAGCACCACGAAGGCGTCCTCGTACTGCCGGGTGCCCGCGTTGCGGGTCCGAACGGCGAGCACGGTGGGCTGGCCATTTGGGCAGACCTTGCCGCCGTTTGCCCGGATGATGTCCGCGGCCTTGTCCCAGGTGAGATCCCTGAGGTTGCCCACGCTGACGGAGGTGGGCCGCTCGGGCGCGGTGGGGGCTGACGGCCGCTCGGGCTGTGCGGGGCGGGAAGGCGCGGTGCCGCCGGCCGGCGCGTGGCTGCCGAGCGCCTTCGCGAGCGCTGCGGCGGCCTTCTCGCCAAAGACGCCCACTGGGCGAAGCCCATGGGCCTGCTTGAACGCGGCCACCGCCCGCATCGTCCGGGGGCCGAAGGTGCCGGGCCCCGTGGCCATCTCCGCCTTCGTCATGAAGCCGAGCTTCACGAGGGCGCGCTGCAGCCTGGCCACCTCGGGCCCCTGCATGCCGTACTTCAGGCCGCCGGTGGGGGCGGGGAGGGAGGACTGCGAGGCGGAGGCGGCGGTGACGTTGCGCGGGGAGGGCGGGCGGACAGGCATGCTCCCATTGTCTCAAGACCTGGGAATTTGTTGTGTCCGCCGCGCTAAGACGTGGCCCATGTCCACCCCCCAGAAGGTCGCACTCGTCACCGGCGGTACCCGCGGCGTGGGCCGTGCCGTCTCCTTGAAGCTCGCGCGCAGGGGGTACGACGTGGTGGCCACGTACCGGCGGGACGAGGCGGCGGCGAAGCAGCTGCAGGACGAGGTGGCGGGGCTGGGCCGGGTGGCGCACGTGGAGCTGGCGGACCAACTGGAGCCGGAGAGCCTGGGGCCGGTGTTCGACCGCGTGGGCCAGCGCTACGGCGGGCTGGACGCGTTCGTGGCCAACGCGGCCTCCACGGCGTTCGTGCCGCTCATGGCGCTGAAGCTCCACCAGATGGACAAGACGTTCAACGTGACGGTGAAGAGCTTCCTGTACGGCGCCCAGCGCAGCGCGCCGCTGATGGCGGGGCGGGGCGGGAGCATCGTGGCGGTGTCCGGCATGGATTCCCTCACGCCGCTGCCGTTCCACGGGCTGCTGGGGGCCATGAAGGGTGCCATGGAGGTGCTGGTGAAGTACCTGGCCAACGAGCTTGCGGGGGAGCGCATCCGCGTCAACGCGGTGAACCCCGGCTACATCGACACGGACTCGAGCCGCTTCTACATGGGGGAGGCGTGGGCGGCGCTGGAGGCGCAGGTGGGGGAGCTGGTGCCGGCGGGGCACATTGCGCCGCCGGAGGAGATTGCAGCCCCCATTGCGTGGCTGTGCACGGACGAGGCCCGGTACGTGAACGGGCAGGTGCTGGTGGTGGACGGCGGGCTGTCCACCGCCTACGGGATGCACATCGGTGCGGAGCTCAGCCGCGCGCGCTGAGTCACGGCGGCGCGTCCAGACGGTACACCGGCACCAGGTTCATGCGGCGGTCCCAGCTGGGGTGGCGCTCGTGGAAGAAGCGGAGCCGCTCTGCGGGCGTGCCCGCGTCCGGGGCGGAAAAGCGGGCGTCGAACTCGGCCTGCAGCCCCGGCTCGGCAGCGAGCATCCGGCGCGCCTCCCCCTCGGCCACGTAGTCCTCCAGGTACTCCTTCTGCTCGAACACCGCGTTGAAGAAGCCCCACGCGGTGAGCGAGTCCGGGCTCTCCGGCTCCAGCAGGTTGGCGAGCAGCCACAGTCCCGGCTGCGAGGCAGGGATGAACAGCGAGCCGGGCGGAAGTTGCTGCGGCTCGCGCTTCCATGCGCCCGTCACCGTGGCCTGCTGGCGGCCCTCGTAGGGCCCGGGGCGGAACGTCACCGCCTTCGCCCGGAAGGTCTCCGCGTACAGGGAGGTGCCGGCCTTGAGCGTCTCGGACCGGAAGCCGTGGGCGTCCAGCACCTGCTGCACGCGCGGGGCGTAGGGGGCCGGCACCGCCCAGCCCGCCTTCGGCAGCCGCGTCACCAGCTTCGGCTCCAGGTCCTGCTTGAGCGGCAGCGTCCAGGTCTCAGGGCTGGACTCGTCGTAGCGCGTCCAGCCCTGACCGGAGAGCGGCGAGGGGGTGCGCGTGTAGGCGTAGCCGCGGAAGGACAGCGGCCGCGGCGTGGCCTTCACGCCGAAGGTGAGGGGCAGCGGGGTGCCGCCCCGCTGCAGGTCCTGCGCGTCCGCGTCCGCCTCCGCCTTCAGCCACGCCGGGCCGGACGCCGCGGCCGCCTCCAGCAGCGCGAGCAGCGTGTTGCGCGTGGCCTTCACCCGGTGCGGGTAGGGGCGCCAGCTGTGCGTCTCCACCAGCACCGCCAGCCGGTTGCGGTGGGCGGCGTACCCGTGGGCGAAGCGAGGCGGCGTCACGCCCCAGGTGATGCCGGAGGCGGGGTCATCCTCCACGTCGAACGCCGGGTAGAAGGGGACGGGCAGGTGGCCCAGTTGCTCCAGCCGCGCCAGCGCCCGGGCGCGCAACGCGTCCGCCTCCTTGCGCAGCGCCTCGGTGCCGCCGCCCCGCGGCTCGGTGATGACCGCCACGTCGTGCTCGAAGTTCGCCCCGTTCGTGGCGTGGAGGTCCACGTACAGCGCCGGGGACCAGCGCCGCAGCAGCCCGAGCACGGCGCGCGTCTCCGGTGCGTCTGCCTTCACCCAGTCCCGGTTGAGGTTGAGGTTCTGCGCCGTCACCCGGAAGCCCATCTCTGCGGGGCCCCGCTGGTTGGGGCGGTGGTTGGGGCCGAAGCGCTCGTGGCCGTCCACGTTCAGCACGGGGACGAACACCACCGTCACCTGTTTGAGCAGCTCGGTGGGTGCCCCCTGCCCGGAGAGGAGCTCCCGCAAGAGCAGCAGCCCGGCGTCCTTGCCGTCAATCTCCCCCGCGTGGATGCCCGCCTGGACCAGCACCACCGGGCGCTTCCGCAATTTCGTCCACTCCGGGGTGATGCTGCCGTCCGCGGAGGCCACCAGCGCGAGCAGCGGCCGCCCCTCCGGTGTGGTGCCGAAGCGCTCGCACCGGGCCTTGAACGGGAAGGCCTTCTGGAACGCACCGCACAGCTGCTCCACCTCCGCGTAGCGCCCCGTCTGGGCGTAGGCCGTGCGCTCGGCGAGGGTGGAGAGGTCAGCGGCGGCGAGCGCCAGCACGGCGAGGAGCGGAGGAGCGAGCATGCGGGAGTGTCACCACACTTGCGGCGGCACCGTCCACAAGGTGGACTGACTCCGCCATGGCTCCAGACACCCGCGCGCTCGAGCAGCTCCTCGGCAAGATGTTCCAGGCCCACCCGTGGCACGGCGTCCCGCCGGGGGACCCGGAGGGGATGGTGACGGCGTACGTGGAGATCGTCCCGTCGGACGCGGTGAAGTACGAGCTGGACAAGCCCTCGGGCCACCTGCGGATTGACCGGCCGCAGCGCTTCAGCAGCCTCCCGCCCACGCTGTACGGCTTCATCCCGCAGACGTACTGCGGGGCCACGGTGGCCCGCCGCGCCGAGGAGCGCGGTACGCGCACCGGGCTCAAGGGGGACGGAGATCCGCTGGACGTCTGCGTGCTGACGGAGAAGGGCTTCTCGGCGGGCAACTTCCTGGCGCGCGTGCGGCCGGTGGGGGGCCTCCGGATGCTGGATGCCAACGAAGCGGACGACAAGGTGATTGCGGTGCTGGAGGGGGACCTGGCCTGGGGCGAGGTGACGGAGCTGTCCCAGCTGCCGCGCCCGGTGGTGGACCGGCTGGTCCACTACTTCGGCTCGTACAAGAACCTCCCCACGGACAGCGCGCGCCGCGTGGAGATTGCGGAGGTGTACGACGCCGTCGAGGCCCGCGAGGTCATCCGCCGCTCGGTGGTGGACTACCGGGACACCTTCGGCAAGCCGGAGGACCGGCTGGGGCAGCTGGTGGCCCTGGTTCGGGGCGCGTAGCCCCCAGGCGCCGCGGCCTCAGCTGGAGGTGACGGCGCGCCGGGCCCGGTTCAGCCGGCGCGTCACCGCGGCTGCAAGCTCGTTCAGCGGAAGCACCTCGTGGGCCAGCCCGGCCTTGGTCACGGCCCCGGACATCCCCCAGGCGACGCTGGCGGCCTCGTCCTGCGCGAACACCTGCTCCCCGGCAGCGCGGATGGCGGCGCTGCCGCGCTTGCCGTCCTCGCCCATGCCGGTGAACACCACCGCCACCCCCTGGGCGCCGTACACCTCGGCCACGCTGCGGAACAGCACGTCCACCGCGGGGCGGCTGCGGTTCTCCGGCTCGGTGTCCAGCAGGGTCGTCACCGCGCCGCCATCCGGGTGCGGCTTCACCGCGAGGTGGAGGTCTCCCGGCGCCACGTAGCCGCGGCCCGGCTCCAGCGGCTCGCCCTCCTGGGCGACATGGAAGGGCACCTTCCCCTGGGCGCTGAGCCGGTCCGCCAGCATGCCCACGAAGTGCGCGGGCATGTGCTGCACCAGCAGCACCGGCACGCCCAGGTCCGCGGGCAGCCCCTTCACGAACTCGCCGAGCGCGTTGGGACCGCCGGTGGAGGCGCCCAGGGCCAGTACGCACGGCCGGGCGGTGACGACCATCCGGGGGGCGGGGGCGAGGATGGGTTGCAGCCGGCGCAAGAGCTCCATCCGGATGCGGTGCAGCTCCGCGAGCGAGACCGCGTTCCCCGCGTCCTGCACGTCCGGCAGCTCCAGGTGGCGCACGTGGGGCAGGGCGTCCGCCGCGGTGGCGGGGGACTGGCTCAGCACCACGTCCGGCCGGGCAATGGGCATCAGGTCCTGGGCCTGGTCGAAGGAATCGGCCTCCCCCGTCACCCGCACCTCGGCCACGTTGCGCAACGCCGCAACCACCCTGTCCCGAACACCCGGAACGGGATGGAGCACCAGAAGGCGCAGGCGTCGAGGCTCCTCGGCCATCCCCCCCCGTCTAGCGCGGATTGGCCGTTCCCCTGAGAGATGTTGAAGGAGATCCCGGTGACCGGCAGGCGCTGCCAGCCGCCGATGCACGCCCCCCACGACGCGCAGCTGGGGGGGGCGGCCGGCCGCTTCGGCGTGCTGGGTTGACGGTCAACCTGCACCCGTGTTCAGTCCCGGACGCATCCCATGCGCGTGGCCCAGTTCCAGCTTCCCTTTGCCCCGGCCCCGGACGGGGCGCCCGCCGCTGCCGTGGAGCCCGCGCTCGCCGCCTTCCACCCGGTGGTGCAGCGCTGGTTCCTGCGGCGGCTGGGCAGCCCATCCGAGCCGCAGGTGCAGGGCTGGCCGGTCATCCGCGAGGGGCATGACGTCCTCATCGCCGCCCCCACCGGCTCGGGCAAGACGCTGACGGCGTTCCTCGCCTGCCTGGACGAGCTGGTGCGCCGCGCGCTGCTGGGCACGCTCGAGGACAGCACCCGCGTGCTGTACGTCTCGCCCCTCAAGGCCCTGGGCAACGACGTGCAGAAGAACCTGCTGGGGCCCCTGGCGGAGATATTGGAGCTGGCCCGGCAGGAGGGGCACGCCCCGCAGGACGTCCGCGTGGGGGTGCGGACGGGGGACACGCGCGCCTCCGAGCGGACCGCCCAGCGCAAGCGCCCGCCGCACGTCCTCATCACCACCCCGGAGTCGCTCTACCTGTGCCTCACCGCGCGAGGCACGCGGGAGCTCCTCCGCGGGGTGGAGACGGTCATCGTGGATGAAATCCACGCGCTGGCGCGGGACAAGCGCGGGTCGCACCTTGCCCTCTCGCTGGAGCGGCTGGCCGCGCTCACCCGCGTTCCGCCGCAGCGCATTGGCCTGTCCGCCACGCAGAAACCGCTGTCGCTGGTGGCGGACTTCCTCACCGGGGGGCGCCCCTGCCGGCTGGTGCAGGTGGGGCACCTGCGGCCGTGGGTGCTGAAGGTGGAAATCCCCCGCCACGCGGAGCTGGGGGCGGTGGCCAGCCACGAGATGTGGGGCGAGGTGTACGACCGGCTGCAGCAGCTGTCCGCCGAGTACCGGACCCTCCTCGTGTTCACCAACACGCGGCGGCTGGCCGAGCGGCTCGCGCACGACCTGGGCGAGCGCATGGGGCAGGAGGCGGTGGCGGCCCACCACGGCAGCATGTCCCGCGAGCTGCGGCTGCGGGCGGAGGAGCGGCTGAAGGCGGGCGAGCTGCGGGTGATGGTGGCCACCGCCTCGCTGGAGCTGGGCATCGACATTGGCAACGTGGACCTGGTGGTGCAGCTGGGCACGCCGCGCAGCATCTCGGTGGCGCTGCAGCGCGTGGGGCGCGCGGGCCACCACAAGGGGGGCACCAGCCGAGGGCTCTTCTTCTGCCTCACGCGGGATGACCTGCTGGAGTGCAGCGCGCTGCTCCGCGCCATCCGGGAGGGGGAGCTGGACGCCATCCGCGTCCCGGAGGCGCCGTTGGACATCCTTGCGCAGCAGCTGGTGGCCTGGTGCGCGTGCGAGGACCTGGACGAGGAGGCGCTGTACGAACGGGTGAGGCGGGCGTGGCCCTACCGGGCGCTCACCCGCGCGGCGTACGGGCAGTTGCTCACGCTCCTGTCGGAAGGGGTGGCCACCTCGCGCGGGCGGGCGCGGGTGCACCTGCACCGGGACCGGGTGAACGGCAAGCTGCGGGCGCGGCAGGGGGCGCGGCTGACGGCGCTGATGAACGGCGGCGCCATCCCGGACACCTTCACCTACCCGGTCATCGCCGAGCCGGAGGGGAAGCAGGTGGGGGCGCTGGACGAGGACTTCGCCATCGACAGCTCGGCGGGGGACATCTTCGTGCTGGGCAGCACCAGCTGGCGCATCCTCCGCGTGGAGGCGGGCACGGTGCGGGTGGAGGACGCGCACGGTGCCCCGCCCAACGTCCCCTTCTGGCGCGGCGAGGCGCCGGGGCGCACCGACGAGCTCTCCTCGGCCGTGGGCCGGCTGCGGCAGGAGGTGGTGTCGCGCCCGGACGCGCAGGCCTGGCTGGAGCAGGCGGTGGGGCTGCCCCCGGAGGCGGCGGAGCTGCTCGTCCGCTACCTGCAGGCCTCCGCGTCCGTGCTCGGCGCCATGCCCTCGCACGACACGGTGGTGGCCGAGCGCTTCTTCGACGAGGCAGGCGGGATGCAGCTGGTGCTGCACGCCCCCTTCGGCAGCCGCATCAACCGCGCGTGGGGGCTGGCGCTCCGCAAGCGCTTCTGCCGCAGCTTCGACTTCGAGCTGCAGGCGGCGGCCACCGACGACGGCGTGCTCCTGTCCCTCTCCGAGCAGCACAGCTTCCCGCTGCTGGACATCTTCGACTTCGTCACCCCGGAGGCGTGCGAGGAGGTGCTGGTGCAGGCGGTACTGCAGACGCCGCTGTACGGCACCCGCTTCCGCTGGAACGCCCAGCGCGCGCTGGCCCTGGAGCGGATGCGGAACGGCAAGCGGGTGCCGCCTCAAGTCCAGCGCAGCCGCGGCGAGGACCTGCTCGCCGCGGTCTTCCCGGCGCAGCTGGGGTGCCAGGACAACCACGGCGGGGTGGACGTGGAGCTGCCGGACCATCCCCTGGTGCAGGACGCCATGCACGACTGCCTCCGCGAGGCGCTGGACGTGGACGGCCTGCGCCGCCTGGTGGAGGCCATCCGGGACAAGCGCATCCGGGTGCACGCGGTGGACACGCCGGAGCCCTCGCCGCTGTCCCACCAGCTGCTCAACTCGGCGCCGTACACCTTCCTGGACGAGGCACCGCTGGAGGAGCGTCGGGCGCGCGCCGTGTCGCTGCGGCGCAGCCTGCCCGCGGCGGACCAGGCGGCCTTCGGCGCGCTGGACGAGGCGGCCATCCGGCAGGTGGTGGCGGACGCGCGCCCCGTGGTGCGCAGCCCGGACGAACTGCACGACGCGCTGCTGCAGCTGGTGGCCATGCCGTTCGAGGACGTGCACCCGGACCACCGGGAGGCGCTGGTGGCTGCCGGCCGGGCGTCAGTGTTGGACGTTCCTGCAAGCGGCGCCGGCGTGGCAGCGGCGGGTGGGCCGGCCGGTACAGGGGGGGCGGGCCGGCTGGAGGTGAAGGCGGAGGTGTCCCGGGCGGCGTGGGGCACGCCCGTCAACGAGCAGGGGCGGCGGTGGGAATTCCTGGCCGTGCCGGTGACGTCGTTCCCCATCTGGAAGGTGCTGCCGGAGGCCCCTGCTTGGACCGGGGAGTCGCCCGCCCATCCTGCTCCCGTCGCCCGCGCGGGGGAGCCAGCCCGCCCGGCGGGCCGTTTCGTGGTGGCCACCGAGCGGCTGCAGCAGGTGCGGGCGCTGTGGCCGGACGGGGTGCTGGCGCCCGCGCTCGCGCCCCTGCCGGGGGACGGGCCGGTGGCGCCGGAGGCCGCGGCAGTGCAGGCGGTGCGCGGCTGGATGGAGCAGGTGGGGCCCTGCACGGTGGAGGAGTTGGCCGGGTGGCTGCGGCTGCGCGCCCCCGCGGTGGACGAGGCGCTGCACGCGCTGGAGAACGAGGGCAGCGTTCTGCGAGGCACCTTCTGGCCGGACCGTCCCGCGGGAGCGACGGAATGGTGCGACCGGCGGCTGCTGCAGCGCATCCACCGGCTGACGGTGGGGCGGCTGCGCAAGGAGATTGAGCCGCTGTCGGCGCAGGACGCCATGCGCTTCTGGTTCCGGTGGCACCACCTGGAGCCGGGGGACGCCCTCAAGGGAACGGGGGGCATGCTGAAGGCGCTCTCGCTGCTGGAGGGCTGCGAGGCCCCGGCGTCCACGTGGGAGTCCGCCCTGCTGCCCGCGCGGGTGGCGCCCTATGCGCCGGAGGTGCTGGAGCAGCTGAGCTGGCGCGGCGAGGTGGCGTGGGGACGGCTGGTGGAGGTGAGCCGGCCGGTCCCCGGGCCGCGGCGCGGTGCGGAGGTGCCAGCTGGGGCGGGGAACGCGGAGGCGCCGGAGCCCCGGCGCGCCACGCTCAACCGCAACGCCCCGCTCACCTTCTGCCGCCGCGAGTCCCTGGACTGGATGCTGGCCTGTGCGCGCCCCGGCGCGGTGCTCGCGGACGGCGGGGCGCGGCTGCCCGAGGGGTTGTCCCCGCGCGCCCGGGAGGTGGCCGAGGTGCTGGAGCGGCGCGGGGCCAGCTTCTCGCGGGAGCTGTGTGCGCGCCTGCGCTGCACGCCGCCGGAACTGGACGGCGCGCTGCGGGAGTTGCTCGCGCACGGGGTGGTGACGGCGGACGCGGTGGAGAACCTGCGCGCGCTGCTGTCCCCTGCGCGGCGGCGGGCGCAGCGGGAACGCGGGGGCGGGGCGGGGCGCTGGTCGCTGCTGCTCCCGCTGGAGGAGGTGTCCGTGGAGGCGCAGCGGCTGGGGCTCGCGCAGTTGCTGCTGCGGCGCTACGGCATCCTCTGCCGGGACGTGGCGGTGCGCGAGCCGCTGGTGGGCTCGTGGCGGGAGCTGCTGCAGGTGCTGCGCAGGATGGAGGCGCGCGGGGAGGTGCGGGGTGGGCGCTTCATTGCCGGGGTGGCGGGCGAGCAGTTCGCGCTGCCGGAGGCGGTGGAGATGGCGCGCGCGGTGCGGCGCGCGCCGGGGGCCGGGGTGAGGGTGCGGCTGTCCGCGTGCGATCCGCTCAACCTCACCGGCGTGGTGACGCCGGGGCCGCGGGTGGCGGCGGTGCCGGGGCGCTTCGTCGTCTACGTGGACGGCATCCCCGAGGCGGAGGAGGCGCTGCCCGGGGAGCCGGATGACGGCGAGACGGACGAGGGCGGGGCCGCGGCGGAGACGGAAGGGGTGTAGGTTCTTGCGCCAGCATGGGCGCGGGGACCGAGCAAGAGGCCGCCAGGTGGAATCGCCGTGGTTACGCCCGAGGCAGGCGGCAGCGCGGGGTGGTGGAGTTGGTGAAGTTCCGCGCGGTGTCTATCCCCAGGCTGCTGTTCTGGGTGCTGCAGCCGGTTCCCACGGAGGCGGCCCCGCGGACGAAGGGCCAGCCGCGCGCCTTCCGGTTCGAGACGCCGCCCGGCAAGTCCGCCGGGGCCGTGCAGCCCGTCAGCGCGGTGCCGGACGTGGTGGTGTCGGCGGGCAACGGCCGCTTCCCGTGGACGTCCGGGGAACTGCCGCTGTCAACCGTCGCCGGGCGGTGAGGGCGTGTAGAGTCCTCGCCCGACATGGGCCAGTCCATTGACGACGCGGTGGCGAAGTGGAAGCGCCGCGGCTACCGGGAGGGCGCGGGGAGCCTGGGGGTGGTGGAGGTGGTGCGCTTCCGCGCTCACTCCACGCCGTGGCTCGTCTTCTGGACGCTGCTCGGCCTGCTGCCGGGGGTCATCTACTACTTCTATGCGCAGCTGAAGTCCGGCGAGCGGGTGCAGCTGTCGGTCACGCCGGAAGGGAATCTGGTGGAGGTGCGGAAGGCCTCGTGGGTGAACCGGCTGGGGCCGCCCTTTGGCGCGCTGGTGCTGCTGCCGGTGGGGGTGTTCATCCTCTACGCCTCGGTGTTGAGGGTGCGCGCCGAGGGCCGGACGAGCGAGGAGGCGCTGCGGCAGCTGGAGGCGGCCACCCGGCCGGTCTTCACGCTGGAGGGGACGCCGGTGTTCGTGCCGGGCACGGCCACGTCCGGCCCCGTGCTTCGGTGGGAGGGGACGCTCACCAACCAGTCCACGCTGGACTGGACCGGGGCGGAGTTGGTCTGCCGGCTCAAGTTCCGGAGGGGCAAGGGCGAGGTGGAGCAGCACGAGTCCCGCTCTGCCCTGGCAGGGGGAAGGAGCAGCTGGAGGCTGGAGCCGGCCCCCTCCCCGGAGGCGCCGTGGGTGAAGGGGCAGGGCAGGCGCTTCCGGTGCGAGACGGTGGCCGGCAAGCACGTGGGCGTGGCCCAACCGGAGAGCGTGGCGCTGGACGTCATCGTCCCGGCGCGGGGCGGACACTACCCGTGGACCTCGGGGCCGCTGCAGGTGCATGCGGCGGCCGTGGCGCGCTGACACTTTTGGCCTGGTGAGACGAAGGTCCTGGGGCGGCGGGAGCGCACAGCAGCAGCGCGCAGGTCAGCAAGCGTGGAACATTCTTGCCTACGGGGCCGCGGGCTCCTCCGGGGCCGGGACGGAGACGCGAACGCGCAGCCCGCCGCCCGGCAGGAGGGTGGCCACGTCCAGGTCCCCGTCTCCCTCCAGTCGGAAAGTCGATGCGTGGCAAGCGCCGTTGAGATCGGTCCACTCGGGGCATGGTGTCCACGGTGACACTCTCGCCAGATGGGCAGCACGTGGGCTGGGGGTAGCCCCGCGTTCCGGGAGTCCCGGGCTGCAGATGGGCAACTACGAAGGTCTGGCCTGGGGCGCGCGCTGCAACAGCCACCAGGTCCGGCGCTGGCCCACACCCTTCAACTCGACCAGGCCGCGTTCGTCGAGGACGTACTTCGCTCGGAGGCGGTCCGCGACGGCGTCGGAAACGTGGATGTAACCCGCCACCCCGTGGGAATCCAGGCGGCTGGCGACGTTGACCGTGTCGCCCCAGAGGTCGTAGCTGAACGTGCGCCTGCCAATGACCCCCGCGACGGCGGGACCCACGTCCATGCCCAGGCGCAACGCACCGGCTCCTGGCCGCTCCAGGCGGCGGCGACGGCGTCTCGCATCGCGATGGCCATGTCGGCGAGGCGCTCGAGGTGCCCGTCGCTGGCCTCGGGGGCGCCCGATGCCACCATGTACGCATCGCCAACGGTCTTGATCTTCTCAACGCCGTGGGTGGTGGCCAGCGCGTCGAAGGTCGTGAACAGGCCATTGAGGCGCCGCACGGTCTCCTCCGGGCCGAGCTCGACCGCGAGCCGCGTAAAGCCCACGAGGTCGGCAAACAACACCCCCACATCTGGGAGTCCGTCCGCGATGATGTCCTCCCGCGCCTTGAGGCGCGCGGCAATGGACGCCGGCAGGATGTTCAGCATCGGTCGCTCGGAGCGGTCGCGCTCGGCCGCGAGGAGCTGCTCCTCGACGTAGAGCCTTCGCTCGCATGTCTCAGCGAGGAAGATCCCCACGACCCCGACGAGGGCTATGAGCCCCTCGAAGTAGAGCATCCCGACGCCGTCGTTGCCGTCGAGTTGGTGGTGGCGGGCCAGGTAGGCGGTGCCGGCGAAGATGGCCACAGCCAGGACCAGGCTGCGCATGAAGCTGAGTCGTAGGAGAGCGAAGACGGAGACGAGCAGCAGGATCACCCCGCCGAAGAGCAGGATCGGGGGAGATGGCGGCGCCTGGCGGAGGAGCGGACCCGTGACGCCCACCCACATGAGCAGCACCGTTCCTGCCAGGAGGGACTGCAAGCGCTCCGCGAAGAAGGGGAGCCACGTCGCGCCCAGCGTGGGCATGAGCAGCGGGGCGGCTCCGAGCAACGGGTACCACATGCGACCGTCTGCGACCTCTCGCGGAGACAGGACCCGATCGGAGCAGACGCCGAGGCGCACGACGGTGGCGCCGAGCAGCAGCGCGATGCGCACCGTGCGGAGCGAGGCATGGCTCCACGCCGCCTAGTAGGCGCGCTCGGTGGCCTCGTCGAGGAAGCGCAGGGTGAGGGGGGCAGTGGCGAATGGGTCTTGGGACACGGCGATCTCCAGTTGGCCTCTCGAACCAGGCCGGGAAAGATAGACCTGCGTTCAGCCCGGGCTTCGGCGCCTCTTCCGTCCGTCCGCCCACAGCGCCCCCAGCAGTGCAAGCCACGTCTCGGGCCCGCCGCCCGTCCCGCTGCAGCCCCCGGACTGGATGGGCGCGGGGCTGCACTGGCCGGCTTCGCAGACGGAATCGGCGCTGCACTCGGCCGCGGTGACGCACCCGGCCGCACACGCCTCCCCCCGGCAAGCGTACGCCCCACACTC
>Ga0194134_10002414_pt1 | contig 22174 bp, 17 predicted proteins | sample TA2KigOff0mmetaG_FD_148602 | JGI IMG/M metagenome (GOLD analysis project Ga0194134, IMG submission 148602) | Freshwater microbial communities from Lake Tanganyika, Tanzania - TA2015056 Kigoma Offshore 0m | ecosystem: Environmental > Aquatic > Freshwater > Lake | place: Tanzania: Lake Tanganyika... | reverse complement strand
CCCGAGGACCTTGCCGATGTCCCGCGCACCGAGCCGGATCGCCCCCGAGTGGTGGGACTACACGACGCTCCCCGCCGAGTTGATCCGCGACGCCGCGCGGCTCACCGTCGACGACGTGCTCGGGCTCTCGCGCCCCGGATTCACGGTCGTGATGCACGACTCGCTCGAGGAGTTTTACGTCGCCGAGGCGCTCGAATACGTCGCCGCCTGGCAGCAGGCGACGGCCGCGGAGCCGGTCGGGATCTGCGGGCCGATCGGCCCCACCGAGCAGCTGCCGCTGGTGGCGCGGATCGTCAACGCGCTGGAGATCGATCTTCGTCACGCCCATTTCTGGGGGATGGACGAGTGGTACGAGAACGGCCGCCCGGTGCCGACCTCCCACCCGCTGTCGTTCGAGCGCGCCGACCGCGCGCTGTGTTTCGACCGGATCCGGGCCGACTTGCGGATGCCGGAGGCCAATCTCCACTTCCCCACCGACATCGCCGCCTACGTGGCCAGTTGGGACCACGGGAGGTGCGCGGTGATGCAGGGGGGCCAGGGGGACATCAAGCACTGGGCGTTCAACGACCCGCCGCGGCGCCGCCCCGGCGAGGCCGAACCGCCCCCGGCCGCCGAGTACCGGAAGCTCGGGACGCGCGTCGTCGAGCTCCACCCGGTCACGCTGGCGCAGAACGCCCGGACGAGCGGCGGCGGCAACATCACGATGGTCCCCCAGCAGGCGATCACCGTCGGCCCCGCCGAGACGTGGCGCGCCGACAAGGTCTCGATCTGGCACGCCGGGATGCACGACAACCCGCTCGGCCAGCGGCTGACGGCGCTGATGGTCTCCAAGAAGATCGTCGATACGGCCGTGCCGATGTCGCTCCTCGCCGACCATCCGTGCGTGCAGTTCAACTACGTCCGCGGCGGCCTGGGCAGCTGCGCCGTGGAAATGCACTGATTTCACGTGGACAAAGCCCTCCGTGGCCTTTGTCCACTGTTTGCCGGCCGCATCCTGCGGCCGGTTGGCGAATCGTTGCGTGTTGCCGATTCCGGGACAAAGCCCTCCGTTTTCACGTGGACAAAGCCCTCCGTGGCCTTTGTCCACTGGCTGCCGGCCGCATCCTCTGCCGCCGCGCTCAGTCGTGCTTCCCGAGCCAGCGTTCCCGGATCCGGGTGATCTCCCCTTCCTCGCGCATCTGGAGCAGCGCCTTGTTGAGCGGCTCGCGGAGTAGGCTCCCCGTCGGCAGCACGATCCCGAAGTCGAAGACGTCGAACAACGGCCCGACGACGCGCAACCGCGGCCGGCCGAGCTCGGCGACCAGTGCCGAGACGACTTCGTTGGCCGAGACGACCGCCTTGATCTCACCGGCGTCGAGCGCCGCCAGTGCCTCGCGAAGCGTCGGATACTCGCGTGGAAACCCACCGCGCTGCTTGACCACGCCGATCGTCACCGCCCCCTCCTGGACTCCGACCGAACGCCCGGCGAGGTCGCGCGGGCCGTGGATGATGCCGGCGACCTGATCGGCGGTCATCGTCGCGGTGAGCACGCTGGTGAAGGCGGCGACGAGGCCGATGCCGCCGATCATCCAGGCCAGCGCGATCGCCCGCCCGAGGATGCCGTCGACGTGCTTGTCGTCGCAGCCCCCGGTGACGACCGCCGACACGATCCACCACAGCGCCTCGCCGACGCCACGCCGGTAGTCCCGCGGAAACGAGTCGGGGTTGTCGCCGCGCTCGACCCACCACAGCAGGTGGCCGGAAAGCAGCGCCAGCGCCGCCACCGCGCCGAGCACGGACAGCAGCCGCCAGCTGGCCAGCGACCGCGCCGCGTCGAGCAGTCCGGTGCCCCGCTGTTCTCGGACGACGATCCGCATCCCGGAGTGGAACACCGGATGGGTGAAGTCGAGCGTCCGCTCGCGCTCCTCGGTGATCGCCACCGGCCCGAGACCGACGTCGATCCGCCCGGCGCCGACGTCGTCGATCAACGACACGATCGACGGCACGCGCACGAACGTCGTCGTGATCCCGATCCGCCGGGCGAGCCCCTCCCAGATCTCCGGCATCGGGCCGACGAGCGTGTCGCCGCGGTAGTCGACGACTGTCGCGATCGGCGTCGCGCCGACGGTCACGGAACTGGCCGGAGTCTCGGCGGCGCGGGGTCCATCCGGCCACCCGGCGGCGAGCGCCACCACCGCGACGATCCACCCACCCCATGCCCGTGCGGTCGTTCCCGTCCGATCCATCGTCACCTCCCGGTCACCGCGGCGTCGCCCGAGCGCCTCGTGCGGGCGGAGCGTACCGATCGCCGTCGGGGCGACGCTACACTTCTCCACGGAGGGGTCCATGCAGCCGTCGATCACTCGCCAGCGGGAGAACCCGCGTTTCCGATTGGTCGGGGCCTGGCGCCCGCGTTGGCTGATGGCCGCCGCCGGGCTGATGGCTCGGCTCGCGGCCGCGGCCGAGCCGGCCGCCGATCCCGCCTTCTTCGCCGACCGCGTCCTGCCGATCCTGAAGGCACGCTGCTTCGAGTGCCACTCGCACGGCGCCTCGATCGAAGGGGGGCTGGCGCTCGATTCAGCCGGGGGCTGGCGGCAGGGGGGCGATTCCGGGCCGGCGATCGTCCCCGGCACGCCCGACGAGAGCCTGCTGATCCGGGCGATCCGCCATCTCGATCCCGCGCTCACGATGCCCCCCACCGGGCGACTGCCAGACGCCGAGATCGCCACGCTCGTCGCCTGGATCGCGGCCGGCGCCCCCGACCCGCGCGCCGGCGATTCGCCGGCGCCGCGCGGCGCGATCGACATCGCCGGGGGCCGCGCCCACTGGGCCTTCCAGCCGGTCGCCGATCCCACGCCACCGCCGGTGGCCGACGGCGCTTGGCCGCTCGACGACGTCGACCGCTTCATCCTCGCGCGGCTCGAGGCGGCGGGGCTGCACCCGGCCGCCGACGCCGACGGCCATGCCTGGCTACGGCGCGTGTCGTTCGACCTCACCGGCCTGCCGCCGAGCCCCGCCGAGATCGCCGCCTTCGTCGCCGACACCTCCCCTCTGGCCCGCGCGCGGGTCGTCGACAGGCTGCTCGCCTCACGCGCGTTCGCCGAGCGCCAGGCGCGGCGCTGGCTCGACCTCACCGGCTACGCCGACCAGATGGGGACGAGCAACGACGTCTTCGCCGAGCATGCCTGGCGCTACCGCGACTGGGTGATCGGGGCGTTCGCTGCCGACCTTCCCTACGACTCGTTCGTCCGCGTTCAGATCGCCGGCGACCTCCTCCCCGCCGCCGGCCCCGAGGAACGCGCCGCCGGGATCACGGCCACCGGGTTCCTCGTCCTCGGCGACGTCGAGATCGTCGCCGTCGACAAGCACAAGCTCGAGCTCGACCTCGTCGACCAGCAGGTCACGAAGGTCGGGACAGCATTCCTCGGAATGACCCTCGGCTGCGTGCGCTGCCACGACCACAAGTTCGATCCCGTCGGCCTCGAGGACTACTACGGCATCGCCGGCACGTTCGCCAGCTCGCGGTCGGTCCACAAGATTCCCGTCGGCGTCTGGAGCAAGGTCAACGAGGTCGAGCTCCCCGAGACCGACGGGCAGCGCGCCGAGCGGCTCCTCCGCGCCGAGGAGGAGGCCGAGCGGATCGCCGACCTCAAGCGCCAGCGCGAGCGTTTGGACGAGCAGCGCCGCGCACTCGACGGGCGGATCGAGAAGGCCGTCGAGCGCGAGGCCGCGCGAGGAGGCGAGCCCACCCCCGAGGAGGACAAGCCCTCGGTGCTGCTCAAGGGGGAGCGCGACCGGATCGCCGGGGAGATCGGCCGCCTCGACCGGAAGATCACCCATGCCGAGTTCTTCGCGCCGCGCGTCCCGCGCGCGTTCGCCGTCAGCGACGCCCCCGCGCCGGCCGACATGGCGATCCGGATCCGCGGCAACCACCGGGCTCCCGGCAGGGTCGTGCCGCGCGGCGTGCTCCGGGTGGCCTGCCAGGGGGAGCCGCCGACGATGCCCCCCGATGCCAGCGGCCGGCGCGAGCTGGCCGAGTGGATCGCCGACGCGCGCAACCCGCTCACCGCGCGGGTCGCGGTCAACCGGGTCTGGCAGCAGCTGTTCGGCGCCGGGATCGTCCGCAGCGTCGACAACTTCGGCACCCGCGGCGAGGCGCCGACCCACCCCGAGCTGCTCGACCGGCTGGCCACCGACTTCGTCCGCGACGGCTGGTCGGTGAAGCGCCTCATCCGCCGCCTCGCGCTGTCGCGCAGCTACGCGATGGCAAGCGTCCCGGCGGTCACCGCCGACCCCTCCGACTGGCTCCTGGCGCGGATGCCGCGCCGGCGGCTCGACGCCGAGGCGATCCGCGACGCCGTGCTGGCGGTGTCGGGGCGGCTGGTCGAGTCGCGCGGCGGTCCGGCGCTGCCCCTCGAGATCGTCGAGAATGCGGGGGGGCTGACCGACAAGGTCAACCCGCCGAGCTTCCGCTTCGCGCGCTTCCGCCGCGAGCAGGAGTTCGTCCGCACCCTCTACCTGCCGATCATCCGCTCGGCGCCGCAGCCCGGCCCGGCCCGGCTCCGCGAGGTCTTCGATTTCACACCGCCGGCGACGTTCGCCGGGACGCGCCCGCAGACGATCGTCCCGACGCAGGCGCTGTTCCTCCTCAACGATCCGTTCATGAAGGCCCGGGCGGCCGACCTGGCACGGCTTGTGCTCGAGGCGCGGCCTGACCGCGATGCCCGGCTGGCCGCGCTGTGGATCCGCGTCCTCGGCCGACCGATCACGGCCGAGGAGGCGGCCGACGCCGGGGCCCTGCTCGACGCGGTGGCCGGCACGCCCGCCGACGAGCCGGCGGCCTGGGCCGAGCTGTGCCACGCGCTGCTGGCGAGCAACGAGTTTCTGATCACGCTTTGAGGGAGCAGTCCGATGCCGCCGCTTTCCCCGTCGCCACGGCGCCACTTCCTGCGCACCACGAGCTGCGGCTTCGGCGCCCTGGCTCTCCACCAGCTCGCTGCCGCCGCGGCCGATCCGGCGGCGGCGCTGCTCCCGGGGGAACCGCGCGCCAAGCGCGTGATCTTCCTGTTCATGCAGGGGGGCCCGTCGCAGCCCGACCTGTTCGACCCCAAGGAGCTGATCCGCCGCCGCCACGGCGAGCCGGTCGCCCCGCCGGTCGACACCACCGTCGAGACGATCGGCATCGACCGCTACCTGGCGCTGGCGCCGATCGCGCCGCTGGCGCCGCGCGGTCAATCGGGCATCGTGATCTCCGACCTCCTCCCCTGGACCGCGCGGATCGCCGACGACATCTGCCTGCTCCGCGGGATGGTCGCCGACAACAACCAGCACGCCCCCGCCACGCTCCAGTTCCACACCGGCAGCACGACCGACGTCCGGCCGTCGATGGGCTCGTGGATCTCCTACGGCCTGGGCACCGAGAACGCCGATCTCCCCGGCTTCGTCACGATCCACCCCGACAACGACGTTCGCACCTACGGCGCCGGCTTCCTGCCGGCGCGGCACCAGGGGCTGCGGCTGGTCGTGCCGGCGGGCGCCGCGCCGCCGATCGACAACCTCGTCGATCCGGCCGCGCGCCCCGAGGTGCAGCGGGCGCGGATCGACATGGTCCAGCGGCAGAACCGGCGCTTGCTCGCCGCCGCCGGAGGCGACGACCTGATGGAGGGGATGATCGAGTCGATGGAGACCGCGTTCCGGATGCAGGCCACGGCGCCGGAATTCGTCGACCTCTCCGGCGAGTCGAAGGCGACCCTCGAGGCGTACGGCATCGGCGGCCGCGACACCGATCGCAACGGCCGCGCCTGCCTCCTCGCCCGGCGCCTCTCCGAGGCCGGCGTGCGCTTCGTCCAGGTGACGATGGGGGGCTGGGACCACCATGGCAACATCCGCGGCGCCCTGCCGGCGAGCTGCCGGGGGAGCGACCAGCCGGCGGCGGCGCTCGTCCTCGACCTCAAGGCGCGCGGCCTGCTCGACGACACGCTGGTCGTCTGGTCGGGGGAGTTCGGGCGGACGCCCTGGAGCCAGGATCTCTCCGGCACAGCGCCGATCGACCAGCACGGCCGCGAGCACCAGCCGGAAGGGTTCTGCACGTGGCTCGCCGGTGGCGGCGTGCGCGCGGGCTTGTGTTTCGGCGAGACCGACGACTTCGGCTGGAAGCCGGTCGCGGGGCGGGTCCACCTCCACGACCTCCACGCGACGATCCTCCACCAGCTCGGCATCGACCACACCCGCCTCACCTGGCGCCACGCGGGGCGTGACTTCCGGCTCACCGACGTCCACGGCCGGATCGTCCGCGAGATCCTCACCTGAGCGGCCGGTCTTGCCCCCGCCGGGCGATCCACCTACGCTCCGCCGCCCGCGGCGCGGGCGCGGCCGCCACCCCGCGCCGCTGCAGGCGTTACGGGGTCTTCGCCATGTCGGCCGTGCGCCTCCTCGCCATCCCCTGCCTGGCGAGCCTCGCCCTCTACGTCCTCGCCTGGTGCCTGGTCGTGCCGCGGCTCCTCGCCCGGCGCCGCGCCGCCGGCCCGCCGCCGGGCGACCTCCCCGGGCTCTCGATCCTCAAGCCGCTGTGCGGCCTCGACGAGGGGCTCGAGGCAAACCTCGCCAGCTTCCTCGACCTCGATCACGAGCCGCTGCAGATCGTGTTCGGCGTCGCCGATCCGTTCGATCCGGCGCTGGCGCTGGTGCGGAAGCTCGTCCGGGCCCGCCCCCCGCGCGACGTGGCGATCGTCGTCGGCAGGACCAGCGCTGCCGCCAGCCCGAAGGTGGCCCTCCTCGAGGCGCTGCTCCCCCACGCCCGCCACCCGATCGTCCTTCTCTCCGACAGCAACGTCCGCCTCGCCGGGCACGAGCCGGCGGCGATCCTCCCGCTGTTCGCCGAACCCGACGTGGGGATGGTCTACCAGCCGGTCGTGGCCCGCGGCGAACGGACCGTCGCCGCGGCGATCGAGAACCTCCACTACACCGAGTACGCCGCGTTCCTCACGATCGCGATCAACGCCCTGGTCGGCCAGCACACCGTCAACGCCAAGGGGATGTGGCTCCGCCGCACGACGCTCGACGCCCTCGACGGCTTCGCCACCGTGCGCGACAGCGGCGCCGACGACTACGAGCTCGGCCGCCAGGTGCAGGCGGCGGGCTGGGGGCTGGTGCCGGCGGCGCTGCCGGTCACCGTCGTGCAGCGCGACTGGTCGTGGCGCAGCCTCTTGGCCCGCAATCTCCGCCACGCCGGCCTGCGGCTGCGGATCTGCCCGCTCGCCTACCCGTGCGAGCTGCTCGTCAACCCGGTCGCCTGGGCGCTGCCGCTACTGGCATTCCCGGGCTGGGCGCCGTTGGTCGTCGCGGTCGTGGTCCTCAAACTGGCGCTCGAGCTGTCGGCCGCGCGGCTGCTCCGCGGCACGCGGCTGCCACCGCGCTTCGTGCCGGTGGCGCTGCTCAAGGACCTGGTGATCTTCGCCTGCTGGTTCGTGGCGCCGTTCCAGCGCACCGCCTGCTGGCGCGACCGCACCTACCGCCTCCTCGCCGGCGGCCGGATCGAGCCGGTCCCGGGGGTCGCCGCGGCCCCGGCCGGCGCCCTCGAGACGGCGGCCTGACCGGCACCACCCCGCGCCCGGCCGCACCGGGCGTGCTACAACTCCGTCGACCACTGCCCCCGGGAGTCGCCCCGATGCGCCACGGTTGTGCCCCGCTCCTCTCCGGGCGCCTCGTCGCCCTGGCCACGCTCGTGGCCGTCGCCCCAGCGGCAGCTTGCCGCGCCGACGACTGGTCGCAGTTCCGCGGTGGCGCGGCCCTCGGCCATGCCGGCGGCGCCGCCCCGCCGGCGACGTTCACCCCCGAGCGCGTCGCGTGGCGGACGCCGATCCCCGGTGCCGGCTGGTCGCAGCCGGTGATCGCCGGCGGCCGGCTGTATGTGACCACCGCGGTGATCCCCAACGGCCGCCGGCCGAAGGGCTCGGGTGGGGCGATGGACTTGAGCACGATGGGGCGACCGAGCATCCCGCGCGAGCCGGTCCAGTGGCGCGTGCTGTGCCTCGATCCGGCCCGGGGAACGATCCTCTGGGATCGCGTCGTCGTCGAGGCCAAGCCGAAGTACGGGACCCACATCTCCAACACCTACGCCACCGAGACCCCGTGCGCCACCGGCGACGGCGTGATCGCCTTCTTCGGCGCCACCGGCACGCTCGTGTCCCTCGGCGTCGACGGCACCGAGCGCTGGCGGCGCGAGTTCGGTCCGCAGCCGATCCAAAACCAGTTCGGCACCGGTTCGTCGCCGGTGCTCGTCGGCGACCGGCTCGTGCTCCAGCTCTACAACGACGATTCGGCGCGCCTGCTGTGTCTCGATGCCGCCAGCGGGACCGACCGCTGGGAGGCGCCGCGCGACAAGGGGACGTCGTGGGCCACTCCGGTCATCTGGGACAACAAGGGCACGGCCGAGGTCGTCGCCGCCGGCCAGGGGACGATCATCGGCTACGCGCTGGCCGACGGCACCGAGCGCTGGCGCTACGGCGGCCTCGACACCTCGTTCGCCTGCTCGGTCGTGGCCGACCGTGAGGCGGTCTACTTCGGCACCTCGAGCCCCGGCTCGAGCGCGCCGGCCGCCGCGATCGCCGCCGGCCACGCCGGCGACCTGTCGCTCGAGAAGGGGGCGAAGTCGTCGTCGGCGGTGTGGTGGAGCCGGACGAAGAGCGGCGCCGGCATGCCGTCGCCGGTCGTCGTCGGCGACCTGCTGTACTTCTTCGGGAGCACCGCCGTGTGCTTCGACAAGCGGACGGGCGAAGAGAAGTTCCGCAAGCGGATGCCCGGCGGCACGCAGGCCGTCGGCTGCCCGGTCGTCGTCGGCGAGACGATCTACGTCGTCAACGAAGCGGGCAAGGTGCTGGCCTTCAAAGCCGGCCCGGACTACGAGCTCCTCGGCGAGTCGGCCGCCGGCAGCGACGACGAGGTGTGGTGGTCGACACCGGCCGTGGCCGATGGCGCGCTGTTCGTGCGCTCGAGCGACGCGGTGAGCTGCATCCGCTGACGCCGCCGCCGCTCACACGGCCCCCCGCGCCGCCTCCTCGCCGCGCAGTGCCGCTGCCGTGCGCCGAAACGCGACGACTTGTGTCTTCCCGATGAGCCCCGCGAGGCGGTACCGGGCCCGGGCCAGCTTCCCGCCGCCGGCGGCACGGTAGCGCCAGAGGTCGAGCGGCTCGAGTGCCTCCCTCCAACTGCGGCGCAGGAAGCGGACCACCGGGGCGACGTGGGGATGCGGGGCGTCGTCCATCACCAGGACGCCGCCGGAACCGAGCAGGCGGACGGCGTAGTAGCAGTCGACGAACACGTTTTCAAAGAGGTGCGAGCCGTCGACGTAGACGATGCCGAAGCGCCGACCGGCGGCGACGAGGCGCGGCAGCACCAGTGCCGACGGTTCCTCGATCACCTCGACATAGGGTGCGAGGCCGGCCCGCTCGACACTCAGCCGGCCGACGTCGTCGAACGCCGCGCGCTGGAACGGATCGATCGCCAGATGCTGCCCCGCAGGCCTCACGCCGCGGTCGGCGAGGCTGCCGGCCAGCGCCAGGGCCGACGCGCCCAGCGCCAGCCCGACCTCGAGCGTCGCCTCGGGGCGGAGGTCGTCGGCCAGCCCGCGGAGGATGGCCAGCGTGTTGACGCTCGAGAGCGTGGCCGGATCGGTGAACGGCCGCCCCGACCGGCCGGCGACGCGCCCGGCGGCGAGGTTCACGAACAGGTCTTCGATCTGCGGCCGGCAAAACGCCAGACGCCGCCACTCCTGCTCCACGTCGCCGTCTCCACAAACCACGTCCGCCCCGCGCCCGGGGCACGGGGCGGGGGGCCGAGGCTATCATGGTGCAGCCGTGGCGGAGAAGCGACCGGCCCGCCGCCGCGCCCTCCTCTGCGCGAGGCCGACGATGTTCGAACTGCTCTGCGGCGGCTTCGACCGGGCGTTGCTCTGCGGCCGCGGCCGCACGCGGCGTGACCTCCTCCAGGCCGGGGCGCTGGCGGCTGTCGGCCTGTCGCTGCCGCAGTACGCGCGGGCTGCCGCCGAGGGGCGCGTCCGCCCCGGCCACGAGAAGCGCTCGTGCATCATGATCTTCAACCTCGGGGGGCCGAGCCAGCTCGACCTCTGGGACATGAAGCCCGACGCGGCGGCCGAGATCCGCGGCCCGTTCGCGCCGATCCGCACCGCCAGCGACGCCTTCGAGATCTCCGAACTGCTGCCGAAGCACGCCGCGATCGCCGACCGGTTCTCGCTCGTCCGCTCCTGCCACCACGACGGCGCCGCCGTCCACGACGCCGGCTGGCAGATGATGCAGACCGGGCGCCGGTTCACCGGCGGGATCAATTCGCCGCACGCCGGCAGCGTCGCCAGCTACCTCCTCGGGCGGCGCAGCGACCTGCCGCCGTTCGTCGTCCTCCCGCAGCTCATGGGGCGCGGCGGCGGCAACCTCCCCAACGGCCAGGCCGGCGGGTTTCTCGGCAAGGCCCACGACCCGTTCGCACTGATGGCCGACCCGTCGCAGCCCGAGTTCCGCGTCCCCGACCTCCTTCCCCCCGACCAGTTCGCCGGCGCGCGCCTCGACCGGCGGCGGAAGATGCGCGACATGGTGGAGGCCAGCGCCGCGGCGTTCGAAGCCAGCGAAGACGCGCGCCTTCTCGACGACAATTTTCACGCCGCCTGGCGGATCATGACCAGCCAGGCGGCGCGCGAGGCCTTCGAGCTGTCGCGCGAGCCCCCCGAGGTGCGCGAGCGCTACGGGATGAACCGCTTCGGGCAGTGCTGCCTGCTCGCCCGGCGGCTGGTGGAGAGCGGCGTGCGGTTCGTGACGATCAACACCTTCCTCACCGTGTTCGACGAGATCACCTGGGACATCCACGGCTCCAAGCCGTTCACGTCGATCGCCGGGATGAAGGAGATCGTCTGCCCGATGTACGACCAGGCCTACTCGGCGCTGATCGAGGATCTCGCGCAGCGCGGCCTCCTCGGCGACACGCTCGTCGCCGGGCTGGCGGAGTTCGGCCGGACGCCGAAGGTCAATCCCGCCGGCGGCCGCGACCACTGGCCGCAGTGCTTCACCTGCTCGTTCGCCGGCGGGGGCGTGCAGGGGGGCCGCGTGGTCGGCGCGAGCGACGCGATCGGCGGCTTCCCCGCGGAGCGCCCCGTGCGCCCCGGCGACATCGTGGCGACGATCTTCCATTCGCTCGGCCTCGACCATGGCGGGATCCTGCCCGGCCCGGCCGGGCGCCCGTTCGCGCTCACCGACTTCGGCACCGAGCCGATCCGCGAGCTGTTTTCCTGATCGGGGAGTGACCATGCGACCACGCCTCCTGTCGCTCGCCGTGCTCGTGGCCGCCGTCGCCAGGACGGCACCGGGGGGCGACGTCGCGCCGCCGAGCTTCACGCTCGACGTCGTTCCGATCCTCTCCAAGGCCGGCTGCAACGGCGGCGGCTGCCACGGGGCGCTGGCCGGCAAGGGGGGCCTGCGGCTGTCGCTGTTCGGCTACGATCCCGCCGCCGACCACCGGGCGATCACGCGCGACGCCCTCGGCCGGCGCGTCGACCGCGCCGACCCCGGTGCGAGCCTGCTGTTGGCCAAGCCGACGACCGCCGTCGCCCACAAGGGAGGCCGGCGCCTCGATCCCGACGGTCCCGACTACGCCCTTCTCGCGGCGTGGATCGGTGCCGGCGGCCCCGGCCCCGACCCTGGCGAGCGGCGCTTGACCGCGATCGAGGTCAGCCCCGCGGAGGCGTCTCTCGCCCCCGGCACGACCGCGCCCCTGACGGTGACGGCGACCTACTCCGACGGCAGCCGGCGCGACGTCACGCCCCACACCCGGTTCGCCGCCACCGACGAGGCGGTGGCCACGGTCGATCCCGCCGGGAGCGTGACGGTCGTCGGCCCCGGGGCCGGCGGCGTGACCGCCTGGTATTCGTCGCGCGTGGCCGTCGCCCGGATCGTCGCGCCGTTCGCCCACGACGTTCCCGCGGCGGTGTTCGCCGCGGCGCCGCGGGCCAACGTCATCGACGAGCTCGTCCTCGAGCAGCTCGCCGCGCTGCACCTCGAGCCGTCGCCCGCGTGCGACGACGCCACGTTCGTGCGCCGCGCGTTTGTCGACACGATCGGCCGGCTGCCCACGCCCGAGGAGGTGCGCCGGTTCCTCGCCGACACCGCCCCCGGCAAGCACGAGCGGCTGGTGGAGCTGCTCCTCGCGCGGCCGGAGTTCGTCGACTACTGGGCCTGGAAGTGGTCCGACCTGTTGCTCGTCACCGGCTCCAAGCTCCGCCCCCCGGCGGTCGCCGCCTACCACCGCTGGATCCGCGACCGCGTCGCCGACGGCACGCCGTGGGACGAATTCGCGCGCCGGGTCGTGACCGCGAAGGGGTCGAGCGCCGTCGACGGCGCCACCAACTTCTTCGCCGTCCACCAGGACCCCGAAGCGATGGCGGAAAACGTCAGCCAGGCGTTTCTCGGCCTGTCGATCGGCTGCGCGAAGTGCCACGACCACCCGCTCGAGAAATGGACCAACGACCAGTACTACGCCTTCGCCAACCTGTTCGCGCGCGTCCGCGCCAAGGGCTGGGGGGGCGACGCCCGCAACGGCGACGGCCAGCGCACGCTGTATGTCGAGTCGAGTGGCGACCTGATCCAGCCGCGCACCGGCCGGCCGCAGCCGCCGGCGCCGCTCGACGGCACGCCGCTGCCTGCCGACTTCACCGGCGACCGGCGCGAGGCGCTCGCCGCCTGGCTCACCTCCCCCGACAATCCGTCGTTCACCCGCGCCATCGTCAATCGCGTGTGGGCCAATTTCTTCTCCGTCGGTCTGGTCGAGCCGGTCGACGACCTCCGCGCCACCAATCCCGCCGCCAACGAGAAGCTGCTCTCGGCGCTGGCCGATCATCTGGTCGCCCACCGCTACGACCTCAAGGCGCTGATGCGTTTGATCCTCGCCAGCCACACCTACCGCCGCTCGGCCGTGGCGCTCCCGACCAACGCCGGCGACCGGCGCTCGTTTGCCCGCGCCTACCCGCGGCGCCTCGCCGCCGAGGTCCTCGCCGACGCGATCGCCGACGTCACGGGCGTGCGCGACGCGTTCACCGAGATCGCCCTCAACGACGGCTCGACCGAGAAGACGACCGCCTACGGCGCCGACACCCGCGCGCTGCAGGTCGCCGACGCCGCCGTGAAGAGCCCGTTCCTCGCCACGTTCGGCCGCAACCCCCGCGACATCACCTGCGAGTGCGAGCGCAGCAACCAGCCGAGCCTCGTCCAGGTCCTCGCCCTCTCCAACGGCGCCGCGATCAACGACAAGCTCGCCGCCAAGGGGGGACGGATCACGCAGTTCCTCGCGACCGACCCGCCGCCGCTCCGGATCGTCGAGCAGGCGTGGCTCGAATGCCTGTCGCGTCTCCCCACCGACGGCGAGCGGAAGAGCTTCGAGGAGCTGCTCGCCGCGGCCCCCGCCGAGGAGCGGCGCGCGGTGGTCGAAGACCTCTACTGGTCGCTGCTCACCAGCCGCGAATTCCTCTTCCGGCACTGATCCCGCCTGCCCCAGGTATCCCCGCTGGAGACCGGCCGATGACCGCGCCCCGCCCCCCGCACGTCGCCACCGCGCGGTCAGTCGCGTGGCTGGTCGCGCTCGTCGTCGTGGCGCCTGCTGCCCAGGCGGCCGCGCCGTCGTTCGAGCGCGACGTGGCGCCGTTGCTCCGCGCCTACTGCGCCGGCTGCCATGCCGGGGCCGACGCCGAGGGAGGCCTGTCGGTCGAGACCTTCGCGCTGTTGCGCGCCGGCGGCTCGGCCGGCAATCCGCTCGGCACGGGCGACGGCAGCGCGGCACTCGTGCTGTCGCGCCTCGCCGCCACCGGCGACGACCACATGCCGCCGGCCGGCCAGCCGCAGCCGTCGGCCGCCGAGATCGAGGCGGTGCGTGCCTGGATCGCCGCCGGCGCGCCGGGGCCGGCCGTCGACCGCTCGATCCTCGCCGAGATGGCGGTCCCCCGGCTGCCCCCCGCGCGCGGCAGCCTGCCGGTGACGGCACTGGCGCTGGGCCCCGACGGCGCCGTCGCCGTGGCCCGCGACCGGCAGGTGGAGATCCTCCGCGACGGCGGCGCGCTGCCGGTCGCCGATCCGCCGGGACGGGTGACGGCGCTGCACTTCTCCGCCGACGGCCGGCGCCTCGTCGTCGCCGGCGGGATCGCGGGGCTCACCGGATCGGCGCAGCTCCGCGATACGTCGAGCGCGGCGGTCCTGGCGACGTTCGGCCCGCACCGCGACATCCTCCACGATGCCGAGCTGTCGCCCGACGGCACGCTCGTCGCCACCGCCGGCTACGACCGGAGCGTGAAGCTGTGGCGCGCGGCCGACGGCACCCTCGTGCGGAGCATCGACGTCCACGACGGCCCGGTGTTCGACCTCGCCTGGCATCCGTCGGGCAAGGTCCTCGCCAGCGCCAGCGCCGACGAGACGGTGAAACTGTGGCGCACGGCCGACGGCGTGCGCCTCGACACACTCTCGCAGCCACAGGCCGAGGTGTTTGCCGTCGCCTTTGCCCCCGACGGCCGGCACCTGGTGGCCGCCGGCCGCGACCGGCGGATCCATGTCTGGGAAGTGGCCACGCTCGACGCTCCCGGGCTCAATCCGCCGCGCGTCTCGCGCTATGCCCACGAAAGCGCGATCGTGGCGCTCGCCCTGTCTCCCGACGGCACGCGCCTCGCGACCGGTGCCGAGGATGGCACGGCGCGGCTGTGGTCGTTTCCGGCGGTCGATCTCGTCGCCCCGTTCGTGCCCCGCGCCGACGCCGCGACGGCGATCGCCCCCCGTGCCGACGGTACGTTTCTCGCCGGCACCGCCGACGGGATCGTGGCGGCGCTGGCGGGAGATTCCGCGCCAGTGGGGCCGGGTGCTGGTCTCGCCCCCGCCGGGACGGGGGCCTCCAGTCCGGCCTCGACCCCCGCTCCCCCTGCCGATCTCGCCGCGGTCGCCGAGGCCGAGCCCAACGACTCCCCTGCCACCGCCCCTGCCGTGCCGGTCGGGGTCGTCGTCAGCGGCGTGATCGGGGCCCCGGGCGACGTTGACCTCGTCCGCTTTTCGGCCACCGCCGGGCAGGTCGTGCTCCTCGAGACGAACGCCGCACGGTCGAAGTCGCCGCTCGACTCGCGGATCGAGGTCCTCCATGCCGCCGGCCCCCGTGCCGGCGAGCCGGTGGAGCGCGTCGTGCTCCGGGCCACGCGCGACAGTTGGTTCACGTTTCGCGGCAAGGATTCGAGCCAGTCCGACGATTTCCGGCTCCACAACTGGGCCGAGATGGAGCTCGACGAGCTGCTCTACACCGGCGGCGAAGTGGTGAAGCTGTGGCTCTACCCGCGTGGCCCCGACAGTGGCTTCAAAGTCTATCCCGGCGGCGGGCCCCGCCAGACGCTGTTCGACACCACCGCCGTCACCCATGCCCTCGGCGAGCCGGCATGGATCGTCGAGGCGCTCCCGGCCGGCGCCCGCCCCGCCCCCAACGGCCTGCCGGTGTTCCGCCTCGTCTACGACAACGACGACGCCGCCAACCGGCGCCTCGGCACCGACTCGCAGCTCCTGTTCACGGCGCCGGCCGACGGCGACTACCTCGCCCGGGTCAGCGACGTCCGGTCGTTCGGCGGTCCCGACCACCGCTACGCCCTGTCGGTCCGCGCCCCGCGCCCCGATTTCACCGTCGCCATCGGCGGGATGAATCCCAAGGTGAGTCCGGGGAGCGCCCGCGAGGTGGCGTTTACCGTGACGCGCGACGAAGGGTTTGACGGGGCGGTGCGGATCGCGGTCGCCGACCTGCCCCCCGGATTCACGCTCCCCGGGCCGATCGAGATCGAGGCCGGGCAGGAGCGGGCCATCGGCGTGCTCGCCGCCGCCGCCGCCGCGGTCGCTCCAGACGAGGCACTCGACAAGGCGGTCCGCGTCACGGCCACGGCCACGATTCTTGGCCGCGAGGTTGCCAAGGAGCTCGGCGCGCTCGGCGACATCCAGCTTGCCGACGCGCCGAAGCTCGCCGTCGAGATCCTCGACGCGGCTGGCCGCGGGCGCGCCGCGCCAGACGAGGCGATCCTGTTTTCGATCCGTCCCGGCACGACGCTGTCGGCGAAGGTCCGCGCCGTGCGCCACGCCTTCGACGGCCGGATCGAGCTCGGCGGCGACGACTCCGGCCGCAATCTCCCCCACGGCTGTTTCGTCGACAACATCGGCCTCAACGGCCTGCTGATCGTCGAGGGGCAGACGGAGCGCGAGTTTTTCATCACGGCCAGTCCGGTGGCCAAGCCGGGGCGGCGCCTGTTCCATCTCCGCGCCACGGCCGACGGCGGCCAGTGCTCGCTGCCGGCGGTGATCGAGGTCCTGCCCCGTGAGACCGCCATCGCCGAGCGCTGACGGCCAGCTGCTATAGCGCCGTGCGACGGCCCGTGACAAAGCTTTCGCGGCCTCTGTCCCCCGTGCCGACGGATCGACAGACGCAAGGATGATGCCTGGCTGTCCTTTTCGGCTCGTTCCTTAAGCCTTTTCTGCACCATCTTCCGCACCCCTAAACCCGGTCCTTCGACCACCGCGGTGGATGAACTCTGATGTGTGGATCGCTACACAAGGACTCACACATGGCGACGAATCTTGGCATCGATCCGGATCTCCTGGAGCGGGCGGTCCAAGTCAGCGGTGAACGCACGAAGAAGGCGGCCGTGACGAAGGCCCTGCGCGAGTTCATCGCCCGGCAGGAGCAGCGGCGCGTGGCGGAGTTGCTCGGCAAGCTCGAGTGGGATTCCGCCTTCGACTACAAGGCTGAACGCACACGCCGCTCATGATGCTGTTGGTCGATACGAGCGTCTGGTCGTTGGCACTCCGGCGCAACGTGGTCGCCGCGCAGCCGGAGGTCCTGTATCTGAAGCAGGCATTGAAAGGCTCGCAGACCGTCGTGACCACAGGCCTCGTTCTCCACGAATTGCTGCAGGGCTTTTCCGGCCCCAAGGCGCGAGCGCAGATTATCGACCGGTTTTCATCGCTGCCGCTGGTGCAGCCAGATCGCCAAGACCATATCGATGCTGCCGCCCTGCGCACGGCATGCCGCCGTGGCGGCATTCACATCGGAACGATCGATGCCGTGCTCGCCCAACTTTGCATCCGACATGAGCTGATCCTCCTGTCCACCGACCAAGACTTCGTCCACGCAGCCCGTCAGTGCCGATTGCGGATCTGGCGCCCGTAATTCGCGTGATCCCCGGCCCGTTCGGGCGGGCGACGTTCGCGGGCAAGACGCACGCCACCAACCGGATCACCATCTCGCCGCGCCGATGGCAAGACGATCGCCGTGCCGCTCGACAAGCTCAGCGCTGCCGATTGGAAGTATCTCGAATCGCAGGCGGAGAACCCGTTCGAGTGACGCTCCGACCCGGTCCGTAGGCCGATCACCGTCGCTCCCCCGAGTCCCGCGTCATCCCGTCGCCATCGCGGGAGTAGCGTGGGCCGGGGATCCGGGCCGCGCTCGTGCCCGCGTCGCCTTCGGCGGCCGCCCGCGCCCCGCGCGACCGCCAGAGAAACAGCAACCGCCGGGAGCAATTGGGGTGCGACAGCATCCGGTCGTCGATCTCGTCGGCGACATGCACGAGCACCCGGTGGCGACTCCGTCTCGATCGCCGCCACGCAGCGCTCGAGCGATGCGTGCCCGAGGAGCACGTCACGCGGGCCCACGCTCACCAGCTCCACGTCGCGCACCGCCTGGCCCCGGGCGAGCTGGTCGCGCACGGCATCCTCGTCGACATCCGCCCGGGCAAACATGAACTGCCAGAACCCGGCCAGCGACAGCTCCCCGTGGCCGCGCCTGAGCCGGTCGATCCCACCCTGGATCGCGCTCCGGGCCTCGTCGGGGGCGACGGCGCCGAACGGGAGCGCGGCATCGTAGGCCGCGAGGAGCTTGTCCACCGGCACGTCGTGGCCCTCGAGCAGCGCTTCGAGCACGCGGTCCATCAGCTCCCCCCGCACCTCCGCCTCGAGCGCGAGCTTCACCTTCGCCCTCATCGCGGGGCGAGTGCCGGCGGCGATGGCGCCGCAGTCGTCGCAGAGAAACTCCACCTCGCGGCTTCGCGACGCGGTCGACGAGAATGCCAACCACCGCGCCGGGATCAGGGCCATGAGCGGAGCACCATAGCGCAGCTCGGACCCGGCGAGGAATTCGCCCAGCACCGTCGTGAGGGCGGCCGCGAACGCGGCATGGACGAGGAGATAGCGGCCGGTCAGATCGGCGTAGCGATACACGTGGCCGAATTCGTGGCCGATCACCGACTCCAACTCCGCCTCGTCGAGGAGATGGAGCACGGCGCGATTGAGGTGGATGGCGGCGAACCTGCCCACGCCGGGCAACAGGCTCAGCGGCATCGCCGCGGCGTTGATCTCCTTGTCGCGGACGAGATACACCGGACAGGGGTCGCGGATCCCGAGCCGGGCCGCGACGCGCTCGACGCTCGCCACCAGCGACGCGCGCGAGTGGGCTCCGAACCGCGCCTCCGGCCGCACGTGCTCGAGCCGCTTGCGGTTGGCACCCTACACCGCCGGCAGCCAGTCGAGCATCCCCGCCGCCGCCACCGCGCCGAGCAGCGACGCCTCGACCGGGGCTCTCGGTCCGCCACCGCCGATCACCAGCGCCGCGCAGCCGCACGCGATCGCCACCTCGAGCGACAGCACGACCAGCGCCAAGCGCTCGCGCCGGGAATGGGCACGCAGGAGTTCACCGCGATCGGGGGTCGCCAACCGCCGCGGGGTCGGGAGCGGTCGTTCGGGCATCGTCCATCCTCGTGCGCGACGCGTGGCAGACTGTAGACAGAGTGCTCGGTGGCGGGATGCGGCCGACGGCGACCCGGAAAACCCTCGGCGTTTGCCGCGGTCGACCGCGTGGTCTGGATGAGCCGGCCGTCCCGCGGCCGGTAAGGATGAGCCTGCCGTCTCGCGCCCGGTCTGGGCCAGGGATGGTTTTGGACACGGACCGTCAGACGAGCGACTGGAACAGCCCGCGGAGCAGGCCCAGCGATGGCCGCGCGCGGGTCTGGTAGAGCACGCTTCCGGGACCGGTGAACCGCACCACGAACCCCTCACCCGACAGGAACGAGTCTTTGAGTGAACCCGCCAGCACCACCGACTCGAACTCCATCCCGTCGCTGAACGCCACGATGTTGCGGTTGTCGAGCACGAACCGCTCCCCGGCCGCGAGCTCCTGTTCGACGATGCCGCCATGAGCCGTCACGAACATGGTGCCTGTCCCCACCGAGCGCCAGGGGCCGGAGTCGTGCTGTCGGATCGGGACCAGGAAACGCAAAACGAGCGGGAAAACGCACCCAAAATTCGTGAGACACGCCGTGGCGTGTTTTTTCGACCGGCAACGCATGAATATCCAGGGAGAGAGATATTCCTGAACCGAGTGTCCCGTGGGGTCTTCACCCGCACGGCGGCCGAGCCTCAACTGGTGATCCCGATGGCTGCCCCTACTTCGGCCCCTGACCCGCTGATCGGCCGCGTGCTCGGTGGCCGGTACCACATCGTCGCCCGGATCGGGGCTGGCGGCATGGGTGTGGTCTACCGCGCCTGGGACGGTCCGGGCGAACGCTATGTCGTCGTCAAGATCCCCGTGGAGCGGGCCCGAGAACCCGAGGTGTTTCTCGCCCGGTTCGGCCGCGAGATGGAGGTCCTGCGAAGGATCGATCATCCCCACGTCGTGCCGATCATCGACGACGGCACGTGCGACGGCCGGCCGTTTGCCGTCATGCCTTACCTCGCCGGCGGCAGCCTCGCGCTGCGGCGGCCGCGCCGCGATGGCACGGTCCAGCCTGGCAACGCGGCGCTTCTCTACCGCTGGCTGCCGGACGTGGCCAGCGCCCTGGACCATGTCCATGCGCTCGGCTTCGTCCATCGGGACGTCAAACCCGACAACATCCTGTTCGACGGCCACGGGCGACCACTCGTCAGCGATTTCGGCCTGGCGCGTGTGAGCGACGACCTCGTCGCTACCGACCCCTCGCTCACCGACACCGGGACCGTGCTCGGCACCCCCGACTACATGGACCCCCATGTCCTTCAAGGCGGGCAACGGTCCCGGCAGGCGACCAATACGCGCTGGCGGTCGTCGTGTACGAGATGCTTGCCGGCCGCCTGCCGCTCACCGGCGACAGCCCCACGGCCCGGATGATCGCCCAGGTCACGCAGGAACCGCAGCGTTTGCGCGTCGCCCGCCCCGACCTCCCCCGCTCGGTCGGTGAAGCCGTGCACCGAGGCCTGGCGAAGCAACCCGACCGGCGGTTTTCCAACTGCAGCGAATTCGCCGCTGCGGTGCTCGCCGAAATCGCTCCGCCGCCAACGGTCCCGCAGCGTCGGTTGATGTGCCCGGCCTGCCAGATGCTGATCGCGAGCGACGACCGCCACGGCGGCAAGCTCGGCTCTTGCCCGCAGTGCAAAAGTCCCCTGTGGATCGCCACGGACCTGCGCGCGCTGGTCATGCCGGATGATCGGAAACCGCCGCCGATCACCACGGAGGAGTCGCCGGCGCCCTCGAACGGCCGCAGTGTTTCGGCCGATACGCTCGAACCCTCGCCCCCTTTGACCTCACCGAGCAACAGTCGACTCGTCGCCGCGGTGCCGCGAACCCTCCGTTCCCGACTGCTGATCGCGGGGGGCGTCGCGATCGCCACCGCAGCACTCGGTCTAGGACTGGTCATGCTCCTGCCGGGATCGAAAGACCGCGCGAGCAGTCCAACCGGGAGCGGCGCGCTCGGCAAACCGCCGACTGCCGTTGACGAAGTTGCAATCGCCGCTGCACTTCCGGTCGCAGGAGCCACTGGCGACCCGCCGCCGCTCGGGAATGACCACGGATCGGCGGACCTCGCGGCAAGTGCGCCACGTGACGAGGAGGGATCGGTGATCCCGGGAGACGTAGGAGAGGCCACCGTCTCCGACACCCAGCCGTCGTCTTCCATGCTCGCCTCTCGGGTCACTGCTCATATCCAGGGCGACGGTAGGGAGGCAGTCGAGCCGCGTGGTTCAGAGCCCTCGGCGCCCGAGGTCACGGAGCCAGCGGCACCCCCGCGAATCGGGGTGGTGAACGATCCGGTCAGTGCCGTGGCACCTGAGCTCGACCTGCTGTTCAGCGAATGGGACAGCTCGATCCGGTCGATCGAGAAAGCCGAGGCGACAATCAATCGACTCACTCCGGATTTCGATCGCGATCAAAAGCTCGTGTACGACGTGACCTCGCGAATCCAAGCCTTCATCGCCGAAGCGGAGAAGCGGAGAGTACTCGCTGATTTGGCACGGCGTGCCAATGATGCCGTGACTGCCGAACAGCGCACCGCGGAAAGCCTGACACTGCTCCAAGAGGCACAGAGCCTCAGGCCCGAGCTGGAGGAACACCAACGCGAAGTGAGGAAGGATCAGGCTGAGTTCGCCCGCCTCAACGCCGAGATCGCGGCGAATTACAAGCAGATCGCGATGGAACTTCCCACATGGGTCGACACGCTCATACCGTTCGACCGCAACGACCGGCAGGCCGCGATCCTCGAAGAAGTGGACGCAGCCCGTACCAGGGCCGAACTGCAGTTCGATGGAAAGTGGATCCATCTCGAAGCGCGGGTCGTTCAGCTTCATCTCACGGCCGCGACCGCGGATGCGGGAACGGTCGAACGGGCGACGATCGCTCTCATCGACGATATCGAGAAAGCCGATGCCTTCCTGAAGGCCCGACGCGTGGATGACGAAGCGCGTTGCCGTCTTCTCCATGACCCCCGGCTGCACGTCGGGTACTCGACGTACCGCTTGCTCGCCACGACCGACCGTCCACCCAAGAAGCTCGACGATTGGTTGCGATTGCAGGACGAGCATGTGTCCGCCCGAATGGCGGGTAAGGTGCTCCAAGGGCTGCACGCCCTCGCGCAACGCCGATTCGCGACCGCGGCTAGACATCTCGATGAGTTCGCCAAGCGCGAACCGGAGACTCTCCAAGTCGAAACGATCGAGACGCCGCTACCCGATGGACGGGTTTTTTCGCGCGGGGTGTACGTCGCCGCGGTCGATGACCGGCTGAACATCGCACTTACTACTCCGGGCATTAAATAGTTGACTTGCGGGATTTGCCTCGCTATGATCAGTGCATGGCACACAAAGACGCTCGCTCGCTGTCGCCTGAAGCCCAAGAAGAC
>Ga0194134_10002407_pt1 | contig 22218 bp, 19 predicted proteins | sample TA2KigOff0mmetaG_FD_148602 | JGI IMG/M metagenome (GOLD analysis project Ga0194134, IMG submission 148602) | Freshwater microbial communities from Lake Tanganyika, Tanzania - TA2015056 Kigoma Offshore 0m | ecosystem: Environmental > Aquatic > Freshwater > Lake | place: Tanzania: Lake Tanganyika... | reverse complement strand
CCAGATGGTCTAAAAATAGGTACCGGTGTCACCGGGATGAAGGGTCGACCACAGGGAGACCCGTAATAACTTTATTGTACCCATGTTCGATATAAAATAACATACTCGGTTAATGGTTGGTAACTGGATGTCTCGTAAATGAGGGGAGCTTGAAAACCAACCACTTACGATGGAAATTGTAAGTGGTTTTTTTATGTCTGCCAGGTTTTTGCCAAATTTTCTTAACTTGGGTGTGGTTGCGTCGGGATTTATTCCTTCTTCTTTCGATCCACATTTAATAAAGAAAAAATAATAAGCTTATGATTCGACACTTTTTTTTAATTCTCATTTGTCTTTTTATTCTGAATTCCTGTCATAATGAGGGCGATGAAATTCAAATTAAAAAATCAAAAATTTCGGGATTTGTTCAAAAGGGTCCATTTGTTACCGGAACAACAATCCTGATGAATGAACTTAACGGAAAACTTGAACAATCAGGCCGTTCATTCACAGCCACAATATCAAATGACAATGGTTTGTTTGAAATAAATAATATTTTGTTAGGTTCTCCATTTGTAGAAATCAATGCATCTGGGTATTATTTTAATGAGGTTTCTGGCGAATTATCAAGCTCCCAGTTGGTATTGAGCTCTCTATCTGATTTGCGTGACAAAAATTCGATAAATATTAATGTTCTTACTCATCTCGAAAAACAAAGGCTACAATATTTAATTGGAAAGGGTGTATCATTTGCTGAGTCAAAGGTCTAATCTAGACGTGAAGTTCTTTCTATTTTCTCAGTTTCATTGGATGGTAATACTTCACTTGAAAATTTTGATTTATTTACCAATAATAAGGAGGGTGGAGTTTTATTGGCAATATCAATAATTCTTCAGCAAAATCGAACAGTTGGTCAGTTAACAGAATTACTATCGAAGATTCAGCAGGATATTGCTGCTGATGGAAAGCTAGATGACCAAGGAATAATTAAATCCTTAAGATTTGGAACAATCGATTTGGATTTTGAAAAAATCAGAAACAATGTCAAGGTTCGATTCGAGTCTTTAAATGTCAAAACTCAGGTTCCTGATTTTGAAAGCCATATTACAAACTATGCACTACTTAGAAACTTAAATATTGTAATTGAAGGGGAGGGTCTTGTAGAAGAAAATATTGTAACGGGGCAAACTTCCAGATCTTATCCAGAAGGAATTGTGGTTGAGCTAAAAGCAGTTGCGAAAGATGGCTGGATGTTTGATTCATGGTCTGGCGATTTAACTGGTAATGAAAGCTTGAAGCAGATAAGTGTTGATAAAGAAAAAACAATTAAAGCGAAATTCAAGAGGAGGGATTATCCATTGAATATTTTGATTGAGGGTGAAGGTGCTGTTAATGAAAAAATAATCTTTAACCCTTCTGCGAAATCATTCCCCTTTCAGACAGTAGTGGAGATAACTCCTGTGCCCTCTCTAGGTTCAGTTTTTGAGCGCTGGGAAGGGGATTTAACCGGAAGCATTGTTCCGGCTCAAATTACTGTCGATAAAGAAAAGACCATAAAGGCAATTTTTCGAAAGCCCATATTCAGAATAATGGATAATGGTGTAACATGTATTTGTGAGAATGTTAAACCAGGTGAACGTGGCGTAATTAATGGAGTAGAGTATGAGGCAGTAGATAACCAGTCAATTCGAACACGAAGGGATGAGGGTAAGGATATGACAAAAATTTGCACATCTCTTGTTACAGACCTTTCCTATCTTTTTAGTAACAAATCTTTTAACCAGAATATAGGAAGTTGGGATGTTAGTAATGTTTTAGATATGAGGGAAATGTTTGATGGATCGTCTTTCAACCAGCCTATTGAAAATTGGAATGTTGGTAACGTTACGAATATGAGATTTATGTTCAATAAATCTCCTTTTAATCAGCCAATAGGAAACTGGAATGTTAGTAAAGTCACAAATATGGAGAATATGTTTGCAGGTTCCCCATTTAACCAACCCATTGGAAACTGGGATGTTGGTAATGTGACAAACATGAGATCAATGTTTCAAATTACATCTTTCAATCAACCTATTGGGAATTGGAATGTAAAGAATGTAAGAGATATGACTGCTATGTTCAGCGGGGTTCCGTTTAATCAGCCTATAGGAAGTTGGGATGTTAGTAATGTTTTAGATATGAGGGAAATGTTTGATGGATCGTCTTTCAACCAGCCTATTGAAAATTGGAATGTTGGTAACGTTACCAATATGAAATATATGTTCAATAATTCTTCCTTTAATCAGCCTATAGGAAACTGGAATGTTAGTAAAGTCACAAATATGGGGAATATGTTTGCACGTTCCCCATTTAACCAAAATATCTCAGCATGGTGCGTGACAAATATTAGTACTCAACCATTAAATTTTTCAACTTATTTAATCCCACAAAATAAACCCGTATGGGGAACCTGCCCACAATAGTATCAGATAGAAAAACCACTTCTTTGAACGGAGTGGTTTTCTACTTTAAAATAATGTCTTGTTGAATAACTTTTTACTTTTCATGTTTAGATATGCCTCTCTTCAAATAGGATGAGGTATTTTTATTAAGGTTTAAGTGAAAAATTTGACAACTCCTGTCTGACATTTTGATTATTCGGGATATTTATCAATATGAAAAAAGAATACTCCCGTAATAAAATGGTGGTGGTGAGCTTCACCCAAAACGAATTTGAACATCTTCAATCGTTTATAAAACTTTCAGGTTTTGACCAATCGATATTGATGTCCAAATCAGCACACTATTTCTTTTACAATATTTGTCGTAACGATGATATCGAGGATTTTAACTAGCAAATACCCAAAATCAAATCAAACAAGTCTTATTTCGAGGATTTGGTATTCGAAACTGATTTTCAAGAATCGATATCATTCGTGAATACCGAGGAGAATTTCTTTATTAATTCAAATATATCCGATTGTGAGTTGATCAGGTACGGAGGGTCAAACATCATATTGGGATTGATAGATCGGTTACGTATAGAATCCTTCATTTATGAGGACTTAGGGATTCCTAAGGAAAATAAAATAAACTGGGATTCACCCTTGATCGGGCTACTATCCCGATACCTCAGAGAGAACCAATCATATGATCCAACGGAAAACTAATAAGACCAAACGTATTATCGTTCGGATCACCGAAGACCAACTCAGAAAATTAACCGATCAACTCATCAAGGAAGAAACCAATAGATCAGAATATTTGAGAAAAGTCATCCAAGAGAAGTTGAAGTGATTTTTAAAAATTAAACTTCCTTCAAATTTACAAGAAGTTAGCGCTGGCTACATCCAATAATTCGATGGCATCACATGATCCTATCGTTTGATCTATTTTCTATTATATAAATCCTTGGGCTCCACTGATTTTTTCCAAGGCCAGCTCCTCGGGTGTTTTGGGGTCTTCACCACAGGAAGCAAGTAATCCAAGGCAAAAGAGGAGTAGGATAGGAAGTAATTTTTTCATGGTTTAGTGAATGACGTTGAATTTGATCAAGTGGAGCGTGTCTCGGGTACTGAGACGAAGGAAATACATTCCTGCCTTGAGCTCTCGGGTAGAGAATCCGAGTTGACCATCGACTCCCTCTTCCAGACGGATCTCTCCAAGGACTCTTCCCGAAGCATCTACTAAGGAAGATCCGCGGATGGTACTGATGCCTTCGGTAAACTCAAGGTACAAGTAATCGTTGACCGGGTTGGGGTAGGCTTTTACAGAACCACCTTGATTCTTTCGCTCAGGTGCGGAAAGCACGATGTCTACACGTACGGTGGTCTCAATGCTGCTGGTATTGCCGCTGGCATCGGTGATCGTGTAGGTGACCTTGTTGTCCCCACCATCGGTTCGGCTAAACTCTGTTTTGGAGAGCTTTCGATCGGTGATGCTGCAGTTGTCAGCACTACCATCGTCAATATCTTCCCACTTTAATGTAGCCTTGCCCTCGACGTCGAGTTTGATTACATAGCTACTTTTAACTTTGGCTGTAGGCTTGATTTCATCCACCACGGTCACTGTCACCTCGGCTGAGGAAGAATTCCCTGAGGCGTCCTTGGCAGTGAAGGTGATTTTATTGGCGCCAAGATCCGCACAGGTAAAGGAGGATTTGGAGAGGGTCATTTGGGTGATGCCTTCATCATCGTTAGATCCATTATCAACTGACTGGGCAGAAATAGTTACACTTCCATTGGATCCCAATTTAACTGTAACATCAGGCTTCACTTTTATAGTTGGAGCAGTTTTGTCAATTAAAGATGATAATGATGTTGAAAGGATTGAGTAAAAGGTGTATTTATTGGTTTCAATTTGAGGCCAACTAGTAAGAGGACGTGCGACAACCCCAATAAAATCAATCCCATTCTTACCGTCTAAATTTATAGGGTATCCACTTCGTAAAGGAGTTTTGTTATAAAAGGGTTCGGTCCATTCAAAACCTTCAATCTGCCAAGGTTGTACCCAAGCTAGTTTATTTGGTTCCATAAGAACCAGCTTATTGTTTTTATTGATATAAATAACGGATGAATGTAAGTTTACATCTTGACCTGCTCCCCCTGTGTGAACCAAATCTAATACCCCATCGGCATTTACATCAACAACACGCAAAGAACCTTCTCCATGGTCTTTATCAAGGTATTCAGGTATCGTTATAAAATCTTTAGTTTCATCAACAAAAACTCCATTACCCTTATTTACAAGAATTTGAAGAGTTCTTCCGATATAATAAGGGTTTTGTCTCGTTATTGAGAATACAATATCTTTTAATCCATCATTATTTATATCATAATCGATTGCGTAATTAAATAGAGTGTTATTTTTTCCATATCCTCCAACTGGTAATTCAATTATTTTTCTATTACTAAAAGTTGGATCCCCATTTTGGCTGAGCCAAATGTATCCTGATTTATCTGAATTGCTTGGATAAGTGGCGACAACGTCCCCAATTCCATCATTATTCAAATCTGTGATCAAGGACGACATTATAAAGTATTGACTAGGATTAATTTCCTTTGGAATTGCTGAAGTTAAATTTTTAAAGAATCCTTTACCATCATTAATGAATAGTGTCTTACCTGTGTAAAAATCTGGAAATGAATCGCCATTTACATCTCCAACAGATAAATCATGGCCAAATGAAAAATTTTGAGGCAATCCTCCGTTTTCCTGGCCTTCTATATTTGCCGTCGCATCTTTCAATTTTCCATTCGGAGTACTAAGTAGGAGTGGTATGGGCTCGAATTTTGTTGTATAAGTTTGATCAATGTTCCTTTTTATCATTCCCATTGAAGTAGCTATTACATCATCCTTTCCATCACTGTTGAAATCAGCTACATGAGTACGATAGGCGAAAAATCTTTCAGGAGAAATATTGTTTTCAAAAACCTCAGAACTATGAATTAGGCTACCATCACCTTTGTTCAATAGTACAGTAAATGTTAACCTAGATTCTCGTTCTATTGTATGTGGAAAAGTAGCCCAAGTGATGAACAAATCTTGTAATCCATCTCCATTAAAATCTCCCACACAGGCATTATGGGTGTCTAGATTAAAATATCCGGCTGCATTATAATTATCAAAATTTGGGTAATAAAAGGCATCATGCTTTTCATCAATTTCAACATCCATCCATCCAAATGCATCAACTTTAAAGAATGGGCTTGTTAAGTTTTTTGTACTATTTCCTAATTTAAGGTTACTAGGGCCAATTTTAATTAAATTTTGACCAAAAGAAGTTGTCTTACAAAAAGAGATTAGTGTAAGTAAAAAGATGGCAAATATCAGTTGTTTTAACATTTAATAAAGGTTAAATCAATCACGGATTTAGTTATTTGTTTTAGGGCTGGTTTTTTCGATAGTTAAAAATAGTGTTTAAACTTTAACAAATCGTGTTTTCCCGAAAGGCGAGATTTATTGAATGAAGTAAATCCATGAAAAAATTGATAAGAATCAATCACTTCCAATTGCATCTTCCGTCAATAGGGGGAGCAATAATGATAAAAAGGTTATACTTTTATAGTGTAACCTTTTTTATTTGCATAAAATCAAACTCAAAACCTATTAAAGTCGTGAAAGAAATCTTTATAGACCTTTTGGCACAAAATATTCTCTCTAATAGCTTTTCTTTGAATATGATTAATAAAGAGAATATTTCTAATAAATTAAATGAAAAAACCTCTTCTGTGGGATTCATTTACAGGCATATAGGTGAGACAATGCTATTGTTCGGTTATTTTTTCGGGATGCCATATTATTTTCTTATTAAGATTTTATCAAATTCCCATCTGGTATTTTTACTTCTATCATTTACATAAACATCGGCTTTACCATTACCATCTACATCACCGATATCAATCAAATGTGAATAACCAATGTTATATACATTATTATCATTTATTTCATTTGAAATGTTTTTATAACTTTTATTATCAGATGTTTTAAACATTTCTAATTTCCACTTACCATCTGGATAATTCATAGCTAATATTATTTCATAGAATCCATCTTTATCAAAATCAAATACATCTATATCCATTACCCACATATCTGTTCGTATATCTATTGTTACCGAATTGTTAGTGGTAAAATTATTACCATTACCCCATAGTATTCTGAATCTATTACCTGTATTTATAATATCATTCACAATCAAATCAATAAATCCATCTTTATTTAAATCAATCAATTCCGTAGCGTCTGCCCATTCTATTGTATCAATACCAGATTTTCTAACACTAAAGTTACCATTACCATCATTAATTAAAAGTTTATTGTAAAATCCTTTACCTTGATGTGTAGTGAACATTAATAAATCAATATCACCATCATTATCAACATCACCGGCGGCTGATGTTCTCCAAATTCCTTTCCAATCGGATAGCTCTTTTACTTTAAAAGATTTACCACTATTGTTAAACATAATATTATTTGGTAATATCGGGTCACAATACCAACAGGTACTCCAATCTGTTCCCGATGGGTCCATACCAGATTGTAAGAAAATATCTTTATATCCATCTCCATTAAAATCAGCTGCAATCATTTTTGATGCAAACACTTTTTTATTATCTACATCTGGATATGTTTTTGTTAAAGGATTGCCAGAATAGAATTGTGGGCCAGGCCAGGTATACGGAACTTTTACATCATATCCATCGAATTGAATAATATCATCTTTACCATCATTATCATAATCTAACTGTAAGAAAGTTGCATATCCATCTACTACATCTAACCATTGGTTTGTCTTTACTAATGTTTGGGTATCTTTAGTTATCGGAAGTATATCATCTTTTTCACAACTAATTAAATGTGTTAATAAGATTAATATCCAAATTCTTTTTAATATTTTCATACTCATTAATTTTTTCTTCTAAAAATTTAAATGATTCCGTACTACCTACCCAACAATCATACTTTCTATATCTATTTACGAAAGTTTCTAAGTCAACTGAATCAAAATATCCTTTCAGTTCATCTAAATCAGGCAGATAGCAATTGTTAAATCCCATTAAAATTTTTGTTTTGGTAATCTTCAAAATTGTCTGTACTATGTCTTAGATTATGGAAACTATCTTGCTTTGGTAAGTTAGCTTTATATCTTTCAGCTTCCTCTTCATCTTCTTGTGTAAATTCATCGCCAGATTCTTTTACCCAATCTCTAAATGAATCTTTACTAAATCCCATAGCGATTGTAAGGGATTCAAATACTTCCATTACTTCATTAAAATCAACATCGCTATGGTCGATTTCTATGGTAATTGTTTTATCATAATGTTTTACGGTAAACGTTGTTGGTTTACGCATATCTGAAATTTTTCCGTACATATTATTTTGTTTTTATTACTACTGATTTATTGTTTATCTACCCAAATCTCTTTTAATATCCATTTTTACCCTCTCTAAATAAATCATTCTCTTATTTTGAGAAACAAAAGGCACACTCCAAAACTGGCGAGTCTTTGTTTTAAACCAACCAAACACAAATGAATATACACCCATTATCAATCTTAACTTTACTGAATTAAGATAAATAGTTAGTACAGGTAAAGCTGGTGCTCCATGTGTCAAATATGTTCTTACCTTTTTACTTTTTAAAAGTGGAATTGGAATTCCATAATTTTTAGTTATGGGTTTAAACTTATAAGCAAAACCTGGTGTAAAGATTTGGTCAAAAAAAGATTCCAATAAAGGAGTACATCTAAACCACCATACGGGTGAAATAAAATAAATTCTATCAGCAGAAAGTATTAATTCTTTATACTCCCTTATTTTATCATTATGGAATTTTAATGATTTATTTTCCTCATAAAGGTCAACTAACCATACACTTTGCTTATTTTGTTCTAATGTTTGCTTAATAGTTTTTGCAATACCATTAGAACAAAAACTTTCCTTATTTGGATTCGCTAGAATTATTAGGTTCATATTTGAATTTTATTCCGTATGATTTTACTGATGGTAATCCACTATAATTACATTGTAATTCTTCTCTATATTTTTCTAATTCTTCTTTCACTTCTTCAGAAAAATAAACCCCATCGGATTCCATATCTGAAATTGTTCTACTTACAGCTTTATGAATAATTTTTTTATCCTTTACAGGTACCTTCTCATCTTCAAAAAGTTTAGCTGCCAATACGAACAGAGCTTCTCTACCATATTTTTTTTGGTTTGGATTTGGATTATATCCTTCCTTATCCATCCTACGAAACTCTCTTACATTTGCTATAATGAATACAGCAAATAAAGTTACAACAATACTAGTTAGAATTATTATCTCTAAATTATCCATTATCTTTGTTTTTTACTATTAATATAATTAACTAAACCTAACATTGTAGGAGGCCATAATCCGATAAAAATTGCTTTCATTGGGTCATTTTGGAAGAGAAATATGTATTCACTTACAAAAATACAAATCACAGAAACTAAGAGAATTAAAATCTCACTTACGTTAAACCTTTTCATATTTTAAGTTTTATTTTTTTCTAATTCTGTCTGCTTATATTTAACTAATATTAAAAGATACCTCAAATATACAAAAATTTTTTGAAATTTCCTTTGCTAATAAAAATTGACTCAGTTGATTCTTTGGAGGTCAAATTTTCAGAAGAAAGTAAATCAACCATCGCAACACATTCAAAGAGAGAGCCTCTGGCGTTAATTAAAAATCGTCTGAAAGCCGCTTTATACTCAACTCAATTTCACCCCTTTAAAAGCCCAATTACTTCGCTTAATTTCAAGAGTGCTTCAACGGGGCTCATGGTATTGATATCAATTTTGGATAGCAATTCTTTTAGCTCGCTCAGTTTGGGATCGGCCTCAAACAAATTCATTTGAACAGTCGGCTTTAGTTCTGCTAATTTTTTAGCCGGATCATTTTTATGACGATCTTTTTCAAGGAAATGTAAAATTTCATTTGCCCTTAAAACAATCCGATTCGGCATTCCCGCCATCCGCGCAACATGAATTCCAAAACTGTGCTCGCTTCCACCCGGCTTTAGCTTGCGCATAAAAATTACTTTGTCACCCGCTTCTTTTACGCTGACGTTAAAATTCTTCAAGCGCTCGAGATCCTGAGCAAGCTGATTGAGTTCGTGGTAATGCGTTGCAAAAAGGGTTTTTGGCCTGCAACCCGCATGGTTATGCAAATATTCAACAATGGCCCAGGCAATCGATACACCATCGTACGTCGAGGTACCCCGACCAATTTCATCCATCAATATCAAACTTCGGTCGCTCAGATTATTCAGAATACTTGCCGTTTCGGTCATTTCAACCATGAAAGTTGATTCGCCTTTTGAAAGATTATCGCTGGCGCCAACGCGCGTAAAGATTTTATCGACCAACCCAATTTCTGCCGAAGCGGCTGGGACAAATGACCCCATCTGTGCCATAAGCACGATCAAAGCCGTCTGTCGTAGCAGGGCAGATTTACCCGCCATATTGGGTCCGGTAATGATTAGAATCTGCTGGTCGTCATTACTTAAAACCACATCATTGGGAACATAGGATTCGCCATGACCCAACTGTTTTTCAATGACCGGATGACGTCCATCACGAATCTCAATGGAAGTCCCTTCGTTAATCGACGGAAGCGCGTATCGATTTTCTTTTGCCGCGAAAGCAAAAGACAAGAGTCCGTCCAATGCCGCAACTGTCCTGGCATTTTGCTGAATTGCACTGGTATAGGCTGCTGCTTCACGGATCAGCTCAAGAAACAACCGCTGCTCGATGGCGATTAATTTTTCTTCGGCATGCAGTATTTTTTCTTCGTAGATCTTTAACTCTTCGGTAATGTAGCGCTCAGCGTTAACCAAAGTCTGTTTGCGGATCCAGTCGGCAGGGACTTTGTCTTTGTTGGCATTACTGACCTCCAGGTAATACCCGAAGACTTTGTTGTACGAAATTTTTAGCGACTGAATTCCGGTGCGCTCGATCTCACGCTTTTGAATCGAAAGCAGATAGTCTTTTCCACTGAAGGCAACTTTTCTTAATTCGTCCAACTCACCGTCAATTCCATCATTTATAATGTTGCCCTGATTGATCAACATTGGTGCATCGCTCTTAAGCTCACGTGTAATTCTTTCAGTGAGCTCCGAACACAAATTCAGTTGGTGACCAAATTTTTTGAGTTCTGATAATTTGTGCTGATCAAGCCATTCTTTCACCGGAACAAGAGCGGTCAATGACCGGTTGAGTTGCAGCAATTCCCTTGGATTCACTCTTCCTGCCGAGACCTTAGAAATCAGGCGCTCGAGATCAGAAATTTTTTGGAAGTTTTGTCTTATCGAATCGGCGGAATCGCTGTCTTCAAAAAATATTTTTACCACACGAAGGCGCTCTTCGATGGCGGTTTTACTTCTTAACGGAAGCACCATCCACTGGCGAAGCATTCTTGCGCCCATTGGGGTAACCGTGTGATCGAGCACTTGAATTAATGGGACGCCTCCGTCATTTTGCGGGAAAATCAGCTCGAGGTTACGGATGGTAAAGCGATCGAGCCAAACATATTTGTCTTCATCGATTCTTGCGATGGCTGAAATGTGGCTGGTATCGCGGTGCTCGGTCGATTCAAGGTATTGCAATGCCGCACCGGCGGCAACGACGGCGGCATCCATTCCGTCGACTCCAAATCCCTTTAGACTGGTGGTTTTGAATTGACTGGTAAGTAAGCCGGTCGTATGGTCAAGTGAGTAAATCCAGTCTTCCTGCGCGAAGTTTGCGGTTCCTGAACTTCCCCAGCCTTCAAAATATTCTTTCTGTGATTTTGGGAAGATGATTTCAGATGGGCTAAGACTTTGAACAAGCTTTTCGATGACTGTGTCATTGCCTTCTGCGGTATAAAATTCACCGGTACTGATATCGAGAAAAGCGGCACCGAGCAATTCGTTGTTTTTAAAAAGTGATCCTAAAAAGTTATTTCTTTTTCGTTCGAGCACATTGTCGTTAAACGAGACCCCCGGCGTCACCAATTCTGTTACGCCACGCTTAACAATTCCCTTAACGCTTTTTGGATCTTCCAGCTGGTCGCAGATTGCAACGCGGTGTCCGGCGCGGACCAACCGGGGCAGATAAGAGTCGAGGGAATGGTGAGGAAAACCAGCGAGTGCCGTTTCGGAAGCTGATCCATTTCCACGTTTGGTTAGCACAATTTCCAGAACGGCTGATGCCTTGACAGCATCTTCTCCGAAGGTTTCATAAAAATCGCCGACCCTGAACAACAACAGTGCGCCCGGGTACTTTGCCTTGATGGCATTGTACTGTTTCATGAGTGGGGTATCTGCTGAAGCCATAGGATTGAACCCCAAATATTTTCATTTACCTGCAGAATCTCCCATTCTTATAAGGGAGATTTTCACGGTTTCTGCAAAGACAGTTTACGAGATCTTTAATTTAATGCCTTATCCAACATCGAACGGTCGCCGGTCATTTCCCAATACAAAAGACTTACCGGAATATTGCCGCGGTGAAAAAGATCGTCCATAAACTCGCGCACAACAAAATTTAAACCAGCCGCTTCCTTCTGTCGGGCATACTCTGCAATCAATTGGTCAATCAAAACTTTTCCGACAACATAGCTGCTGCCATATCCGGGCTGCTGAATATAAAATTGTTCTTCATGTTGAATGGTTCCGCCATCGGCAGGCAAGAGGCCCCACGGCACCCACTTCGAAGCATATTTCGTCGCCTCCTCGAAAGTCATTTCACCGCTGTGCTGATAAAGCCCACCCAATCCGCGGGCACATCGTTGCGCAAGCATGATGTATATCAATTCTTTTGCACGTTGGCGATTTTGAAGCAAGCCTGCATTGCGGACAAGTTCTTCCATGGCCGTAGCCAATCCTTCGGCTCGACTATCAAAAATGTTGTACAATAATGGCTTGCGACGGATCGGACTTTCGGTTGGCTCCGCAGTCTCTGCGGCCTTGTCGATCCAATGGAACATATGCGCCCGCATTGGCATTGGATCGCGGTGGTCGACTTCGTCAAAAAAGCCTCGCAAGCCCTCGGTAGGAACAAAAGGTCTGACCTGGGCCATCAAGGCCGGTTTCATATAGTCTTTTACGGTGATGAATTCCTCTTTATCCATGAATGCCATAAACTCATTCACGCCGTCGGTGATAAGTTTATTATAAGCTGCTGCGTCATTTGCTTTTTGTAGTCTGGGCAATTTTCTGTTTCGGTGTTCTGTGAATCGTAATTCGCTGTGTGACCGATACAATTCTCTTTCAAGAATAATACGCTCTTCTTCCCAGGTCAGGGGAAGCAAGTGAACGTTTTTAAGATTCCAGGTATAAGATTCCTTACCTACTCCGGAAGATTCGTTTTTTTCATCGACCTTACCCTCCAGCCACGTATGGAAATCAAGTGTTGCCGCTGAAGCATTTCGGGCAGAAGCGGCAAGACCAGGGTAATTCTTTTCAACAGCATCGGCATAATCATTGAGTTCAGCTACATTTTCTTTGATACTCCTGGTACCGGTAACCCATAGATCACGCGCCTTGCCCGTCAGGTTTATTTTGGCTTGCTCATACACTTTTGGCGCCAGGTCAAGCTGCTGTGCCATTGCTACAGCAAGTGAATCGGTCATAACCAATGGCAACAGCTGTAAATCGACTGCTCCAAAAATATTTGGCCCCTCTCTCTCGGGTACATCAGAGGGCGAGCTGTAAAACCAAATGTAAAATGCCGGGTCACGCTCCCATGGACGAACAACACGCTGCTCGAAATCAAAGCCGTTCATTTCAGCAAGAACAAGATGCCAGTCAACCTGTTGTGGGATAGGCCAGCCGGTGGTATCAAACGAAAGCAACCTCGCCTTCCAATCGCCCAGTTCACGATGTTTGAGCGCCATCGCTTCCTTTGAATAATCCGGAACACCATTTTCCAGGGTCGGCTTAACAAATGATCTCCAATCCTGAAAGAAGGAGACCAGCTGCTCGTAGGTGTTTGGCTTTGAAGAATTTTTGACCGATCGATCGGAGGTGCATCCGATAAAAAGAGCCGACCAGAATAGTATGGAAAGTACTTTGAGGTGGATGGTAGAAAATTTCATGTGTACTATTATTGGTTGAAAAAAAAGGATTTAACCTCCTACCCCGAGTGGAGAGAAGTAGATGAAAACAGTTAAAATAATTGCGACCACGCCGGCCGACAAAAGGACATCAACGGTGTTCCAACTGCTTCGGGTTTTGGCGCGATCAAAATCAGAGGTGGTAGAAAATGTTAGTCCTGCCAATTGGCTGTTGGTTGGCGGACTGGTCAATAAACTCACGACGATTAATAAGATTAAACAGAACACAAACAGCGTAATACAGAAATACAAAAAGTTCATGGTCGCAAACCCGAGCCAAAATCCGCTGAGTGTATCTTTTTGCAATTCAAGAAAGATCCGAAGCATTCCCAGAAAAAATCCACCCGCCAGGGTTGCCATGGCGCCGGTTGCATTGATGCGTTTGAAGAAAATACCAAGCAGAAAAACAGCCGCAACAGGAGGCGCGAGATAGGATTGCACGCTTTGTAAATATTGATACAATGTCCCTGAGATGCCCTTCATAATCGGGATCCATAAAATTCCCAGCACGACGACTACTGCGGTTGCAATGCGTCCTACACGAACCAGTTTTTTCTCTCCGGTGTTCGGTCGGATCTTGCGGTAGATGTCCATCGTGAAAAGGGTAGAGCACGAATTAAAAACAGATGCAAGCGAGCTCATTAGGGCTGCTAAAAGTCCTCCCGCGAGGAGCCCGCGTAACCCGACGGGCATCAGCGTTTGAACCAGTGCCGGAAACGCCTGATCCGGAGATTCCAATTGCAGCTTACCACTTGCTGCCAAGGCTGTAGCGATTAGCCCGGGAATCATGAAAATAAAAAATGGGAATAATTTCAGATAGGCTGCGAAAATGGTTCCTCTTCTCGCTTCTTGTTCAGAAGATGCGGCCAGACACCGTTGAACAATATATTGATCGGTGCACCAGTACCACAATCCAACAATCGGAGAGGCGAATAAAATTCCTGCCCATGGAAAATCAGGATCCGAAAGCGGAGGAAACATATTAAGTTTTTCAGCAGGCACTGCAGCGATCATCGCGCTCCAGCCTCCAATTTCGTTCAGACCGATCAGCGTAAGGATCAGTGAGCCCAACAACAAAACTACCGCCTGAATGGCTTCGGTGTAGGCTACTGCACGCATCCCGCCCAACACGGTGTAAATTCCTGTGAGTACGACCAACACCAGAGCACTGGTCCAAAAATCGAATCCCATAAATGCGGCGATCACTACTGCACCAGCGTAAACCGTTACGGATACTTTCGTTAGCACATAGCTGAGCAAAGAGAAAATACTCAGAAACCAGCGTGCAGCCGGACTAAATCTGCGTTCTAAAAATTCCGGCATGGTAAAAACTTGGCTCCGAATGTAAAATGGAATGAATACCCAACCCAACATCAAAACAATCCAGGAATGAAGTTCATAGTGACCCATAACCACTCCTGATTTGGCTGCGGTGCCCGATAAGCCCACCACATGTTCTGACCCCACATTCGATGCCAAAATAGAAGCCCCCACAACAAACCAACCAATGTTTCTTCCCGCCAGAAAATATTCGCTCGCAGAATCTTTTTTCCGTCTCATGGTCCACCAGGAAACGACAGCAATCAACAGGAAATAAAGAATGATGATGATCCAATCTGCGGTTTGAAAAACTTGCATGGGAAATTTATTAGTACCTAAATCTAATTTAAAAGTCACGTAAAACGCGGTACTAAGCCGATCGAATCCGATTTTTGCATCGGTTTTAAGCAACCACTTGGTTTATGAGGAAGCTTACAATGGAAGAACTGGGACGGCTATCGGTGCGGGATTTTAAAACTGCACCCAAAACAGCCGTGACACTGGTGCTTGACAACATAAGAAGTTTGCACAATGTAGGCTCCGCCTTCAGAACAGCAGACGCCTTTTCACTTGAGCAAATTATTTTGACCGGCATCACCGGCACGCCACCACACCGTGAAATTGAAAAGACAGCATTGGGTGCAACGCAGTCCGTGGGTTGGAAATATGAGGAGAGCGCCGAAATTGCTGTGGCGGCCCTCAAAGCATCGGGTTATCACATCGTGGTCGTAGAGCAAACCGACCAAAGTATTCCGCTCGATCGGTTCTCTATTCCGCCGGGCGAACGGCTGGCATTGGTTTTCGGAAATGAAATCAATGGAGTAAGCGCTGAAGTGCTTCAGCATGCCGATTCGGCCATCGAAATTCCACAATCCGGAACCAAGCACTCGATTAATGTTTCGGTATGCATTGGCATTGTCGTTTGGGAAGTGGTTCGCCGCTTTCGGGTCTGAAAATCCGACGAAATTTTGGCACCTTTGTTTTTTAGTCAACATTAAAATTTTGAGTTCCGATCGTTACGGTCAGCGCGGCGTTTCAGCAGCCAAAGAGGATGTTCACCAGGCCATTCGAAAGCTGGACCGCGGACTTTATCCTGGCGCATTCTGCAAAATTGTTGCTGATCTTCTGACGGGTGATTCGGAGTACTGTACGGTCATGCACGCCGATGGAGCGGGTACGAAGTCTTCACTGGCGTATTTGTACTGGCGCGAGACGGGCGACCTTTCGGTTTGGAAAGGCATTGCACAAGATGCAGTGGTGATGAATACCGATGATCTGCTGTGTGTAGGTGCTACGGGTCCGGTTTTTCTCTCCTCCACCATAGGGCGAAATAAAAATCGCATTCCCGGTGAAGTCATTCAAACCATTATCGAAGGAACAGAAGAAGTTTTGGAAATGCTGCGCAAGCACGGCATGGAAATTCAGAGCACGGGTGGCGAAACTGCAGATGTGGGTGATTTGGTGAGAACGATAATCGTAGACAGCACGGTGGTCGCCCGCATGAAGCGCTCGGAGGTCATCGACAACGCCAACATCAGACCCGGCGATGTTATTGTGGGCCTGGCTTCTTCCGGCAAAGCAAACTATGAGTCGGAATACAACTCAGGGATGGGCAGCAATGGCCTGACCTCGGCACGTCACGATGTTTTCAGGAAAGAGTATGCAGAGAAATATCCTGAATCATACGATCCATCTGTCCCCAGCAACCTTATCTATTCCGGAAAATACAAGCTTACGGATCCTATTCCCGGCACTGATCGAAATGCGGGCCAGCTGGTGCTTTCGCCCACCAGAACCTACGCACCGGTACTGATTCCGCTCTTCAAGGAATTCCGTCAGCATATTCACGGACTGGTGCATTGTAGTGGTGGCGCACAAACGAAAGTGATGCATTTTGTTGGCAACGTCCATGTGGTGAAAGACAATTTGTTTGAAATCCCTCCGCTTTTTAAAATCATTCAGGAAACCACAGGCACGGCATTAAAAGAGATGTACAAGGTCTTTAACATGGGCCACCGGATGGAAGTATATCTTCCTGAACAGTATGCGGGTAGGGTGATGGAAGTTGCTGCTTCGTTTGGTGTCGAAGCACGCGTCGTTGGCCGAGTGGAAGCATCGGAACAGAAACAACTTAGTCTGCATACAGCGCAGGGTGTGTTGAAATATTCGTTTTAACGGAAATTTTTTTGAAGTCTCTTAACATTCATTCTATGAAGAAGAATTTTCTCATGGTGATTTCATTTATGGCGATGGCTGTAGGTGGATGGGCACAGAAACCTGCGCTTACGGGCACTGCGTATGACCAGTGGAAAACAGTTAATGCAAAGCACATCACTGCCGACGGGAAATATGCTGCTTATATTATCGGACCCGAAGACGGAGACGGTCGCGCTGAATTTTATTCTATTTCAACCGGAACCCGAGACACCATTTCCCGCGCTTCCGATTTGGTGATTGCGTATGACGGAAGTTTTGCATTTTTTAAAATCAAGCCGCCGGTGAAGCAGGTTAAGGAAATGCGCAGGCAAAAAAAGAAGAAGGAAGAGCTCCCGATGGATTCACTTGGGATCTATTCGTTTGTTTCCCGTAAAACAGAAAAAATTCCCGATGTCAGAAATTTTAAATCACCGTCTAAAGCGAGCGGATGGCTTGCCTATCAACTGGAGGCGGAACGCACACCGGCCAAGGGAAAGAAAAGAAAGAACAGTGAGGAAAATGGATTTACCCTTGTTCTTAAAAATCTTAAAACCAATACGACAGAAAAGATTGGATTTGTGAAGGACTATTCCTTCGATAGAAATGCGAAGGGACTTCTTTTTTCTACGACAGGAAATGACAGCACTTTAAAGCCTGGGGTTTATTGGAAAGATCTTCAGACCGGCAACCAAACCACTTTGTTTGAGGGCAAAAGAAAATTTCAGTACAAGGGCTTGAGCATAGCCCAGGATGGCACACAGGCAGCTTTTTTGGTTGATACCGATACGACCAAGCGGCCTCATCATTTTTGGAAGCTGTACTACTGGAAAATGGGCGCGCCTGTTGCAAAAGATCTTAGGTTGGAAGAAAACAAACTCCCGGAAGGATACCTTACCGGCGAATATTTTGCGCCTGTATTTTCAAAAAACGGCTCTCGATTATTCTTTGGCGCTGCACGAAAGGCGATGAAGGCCGATACGACGCTGCTTCCGGAGGAAATGGTTCAGGTGGAAGTTTGGGGAACAGAAGACCCGGAAATTTATCCACAGCAAAAAGTAAAACTAGACCAGGAACGCCGGCGCAGTTACCTCGCTGTTGCGGATCTGGGTGATGGATCTTTTCCTGTCCGCCTGTTGGGAAGTCCTGAGCTGCCGGTGATTGAAACCGCTGATGAGGGCAATTCGGATTATGCACTGGCCGCCACCGACGTTCCATATAAAAAAATGGCTACATGGGATCTTAGCGTCTACCATGATGTATGGCAAGTGGATGTAAACAGTGGAACACGCAAGCCAATAGCCCAAAAGATTAAATCGAGGCCCTCCATTTCTCCATCGGGTAATTATGTTTTATGGTTCAATCCCGTTGACACGGCTTGGTATGCTCATGCAGTGCGGAGTGGGAAGACTGTAAAACTTACGAGTGGTATTAAAGTTTCTTTTGCAGATGAGGAAGACGATCATCCTGATTTTCCAAACGCCTATGGAGTAGCGGGCTGGACCGCCTCAGATGAACGTGTTGTGCTTTACGATCGCTATGATCTGTGGTTGGTAGATCCATCAGGCACAGCGGCACCGGTCAACCTGACCAACGGCAGAAATACGCGAAGGGTTAGTCGATACCTCAGACTGGATTCAGAGGAAAAATTTCTTGACAGTACAAAGGACTGGTGGATGAGTGTCTTTTATGAGGACACCAAACAAAGTGGATTTGCAAAAATATCGGCGAAAGGAAAAAAACTTATTGAAGTTGTGGTTGGCCCATATCGGTACGGCGCTCTTTTAAAAGCAAGGCAGTCCGACCGCCTGCTGTTTACGCGTGAAACCTTTACGGAGTTTCCAGATGTTTGGACCACCACGACTGATTTTAAAAATCCATTGAAAATTACCAATGCCAATCCCCAACAAAATCGTTACCGCTGGGGTACGGCAGAGCCTGTGCGTTGGAAACGCAGCGATGGAAAATTGATCAGTGGACTTTTGTATAAGCCTGAAGGATTTAATCCAGCAGTAAAGTATCCGATGATTGTTAATTTTTATGAGCGCAACAGCGATGATTTGTATGCTCACGCTGCGCCCTATGCCCATCGCTCTACGATTAACAAATCGATGTATGTAAGCAACGGGTACGTATTGTTCATTCCTGATGTTCACTATCGAGTAGGATACCCTGGTGAGAGCGCAATGGAATGTATTATGCCAGGTGTGGAGATGTTGGTTGCAAAAGGTTTTATTGACCAGAACCGCATTGGTATCCAGGGACACAGTTGGGGCGGTTACCAGATTGCATACATGGTTACACGGACATCTAAATTCAGAGCTGCTGAAGCAGGGGCCATTGTTGCCAACATGGTTAGTGCCTATGGGGGCATTCGTTGGGAGACGGGCTTGAGCCGAATGTTTCAGTATGAAAAAGATCAGAGTAGGCTAGGGGCCACGCTTTGGGAGAAGCCGAATCTCTATTTAGAGAATTCACCAATTTTTTTGGCCGACAAAATTGATACGCCGCTCTTATTGTTGCACAACGATGCCGATGGTGCTGTCCCCTGGTATCAGGGAATTGAAATGTACATGGCATTGCGCCGGCTGAACAAGAGGGCCTGGATGCTTAACTACAATGGAGAGCCACACTGGCCGCTGAAGCGTGAGAATCGGATTGACTTTCAAACGCGGATGATGCAGTTTTTTGATCATTATCTGAAAGATGCCGCTGCTCCGGTTTGGATGAACAGCGGAATTCCTGCCACTGAAAAAGGAATAAACAAAGGATACTGATTCAGATCAGGCCTTCTGTTGGCGTAAGGTGATCAAAGTCACTTTTTAGATTTCTCATTGATTTTATTTTTGATGGAATTAAAAATGGCCATTATGAGAAGCGAGCAGATTGCGGTGGAGAATATGAAATGTGGTGGGTGTGCATCAACCATTAAGAAAGCGCTCATGGAAATGGATGGTGTCGAGTTGGTGGACGTTGATGTTGACCACGGCAGGATTGATGCCAATGTACAAGACACAGTATTGCGGGAGGATATGCTGGCGAGACTGGCGAGGCTCGGTTATCCTGAAGCCGGCAAAGGTAATTTGTTGCAGAAGGGTATTTCTTATGTGAGCTGCATGATTGGAAAACTAGGAGAAACAAAAAATGAAAAAGCCTTTTAAGGAAATTGTTGAAGGTGAAGTTCCAGTACTAGTGGATTTTCACGCCACCTGGTGCGGCCCATGTAAAACCATGGCTCCAGCTTTACAGGCTTTTGCGACGGAGATGGGTGATCGCCTAAGGGTGATTAAGATAGATGTCGACCGAAATCCACAGGTTGCGTTGGATTATAAGATTCAGGGAGTTCCTACACTCATATTATTTAAGGAGGGGAAGCCGGTATGGAGGCAATCCGGCGTTCTTTCCACTTTTCAGATGCACCAGGGCCTTAGCCCATTTTTATAGACCTTTTTTGATAGCTCTATGATATATAGAGTGGAATAATCCGGCCGAACAGTGGCAGAAAGGCATTTTTTAGGGCATTTAAAACCTCTTTCTAGAAATCCGGACTTTTTTCAAACCCAAGGGGCTTAGTTACGTATAAGCACCACTATCTTTGCTGATAGTAAAGCTATTATAAACGAAAGTACCTATGGCAATTGCCTTTAAGTTAAATGAGGGCCTCTACCTGCGCGATCCGCAGGATACAGAGTTGGGTCGAAAAATTATTGAGAGCGGCATCACGCTGATCGATAGGTTGGGTTTTGAACAATTCACGTTCAAAAAACTAGCAGAAGAAATTGGTTCTGCCGAGGCCTCTCTATACCGCTACTTTGAAAACAAACACCGTTTGCTTTTATATCTGACGGGCTGGTATTGGAATTGGACCGAATACCGGATGGAAATTTTAACGCATCCGACGCAGACGGCAGAGGAAAAATTGCGATGGTGTTTGCGTGTGCTTACGGAAGAAAAGAAAAACGATCCAGCTTTTGGTTTTGTTGATGAAGAAGCGCTCTACCGAATTATAGTTAATGAGCTGGATAAAACTTATCTGACCAAATGGGTAGACGTCGATAACCAACACGGCTTGTTTGCGAGCTATAAATCTATTTGTAAAAAAATGGCCGCGCTGATTGCTGAGATCGACCCCGACTATCATTATCCTAATTCCCTCGTGAGCACGATAATGCTCACATCGGTTCAACAGATTTTTTATTCTGAACACCTTCCCTCACTCACCAACCTTAAAGGCGATCGTTATGGTCAGCTTTATGCGTTTACTGAACACCTGGTTTTCTCCGCTCTTAAAAGAAAAAATTAAATGCTGAATACAGATCAGATCATCCGAATTATTTCGGAGTCAAGCCTGGCTACCGGGATTGAAGTTTCTTCGGAAGTTATTCGTTCATTATACCGGAATCACCGGACGTATGAGGAGCAGGAGCTGCACGAGTTCAAACGTGACCTGATGGACTCTGCCCATCAGGCGGGCCTTCAGATTTTTGAATATCGAATTCGTTTAGAGGAATTAAAAGAGTTTATCGAGCAACCGGAGCAAGCCCTGTTATTTTTTTCAACAGAAAAAAATTCACTGCGGCCATTTATGGTTGTGCGTGACCGAAAAAAATTAAGCAGGATCTGGTTGAACACGGATCAAAATGATCGTGATGCTATTTCCATCGAAGAACTTGAACAGACTTTAGGCAGCAGCGATCAAATTGAGCTTTGGTCGATTATGAAACTCGAACAACTGGTTAGTGAAGCTGGTTCTGACAATTTGAAACCAATTACGCGCTTCATCCACTTGTTGTTTACCGAGAAAAAAGATATTTTCTACATTTTCCTTTACGCATTTTTTATCGGACTGATCAGTCTGGTTATTCCTTTAGGAATTCAAACAACCATTGAGCTGATCTCAGGAGGCGTATTTTTCAGTTCTGTCTATATTCTTATTGGTGGCATTATTATTGGTGTTTTGATGGCCGGTGGCATGCAGGTTTTTCAACTTACGCTGGTCGAATACCTTCAGAGAAGAATCTTTACCAAAGCAGCATTTGAATTTGCCTACCGCTTTCCGCACATCGACACTTCCTCTATAAAGGGAATTTATGCCCCTGGCCTGGTAAACCGATTCT